>OGGQ01000302.1_pt1 | contig 72314 bp, 62 predicted proteins | sample 1571191 | NCBI WGS metagenome assembly OGGQ01 (sample SAMEA2582061, study PRJEB24529) | metagenome | biome: Human gut stool | place: China | collected 2011
TTCCGTAGCCCGTACCACACGCTGGCTGGAACGCTGCAAAAAAGAAATGGCACGTCTGAACAGCCTGGATGATACCATCAATAAGAAACAAATGCTTTTTGGTATCAATCAGGGTGCGACTTATGAAGATATTCGTATCGAGCATGCAAAACGCATTGCAGAAATGGATTTGGACGGCTATGCCATCGGTGGCCTGGCTGTTGGGGAAACCCACGCGGAAATGTATCGCATCATTGAAGAAGTAGTGCCTTATCTGCCACAGAATAAGCCTACATATCTGATGGGTGTCGGCACTCCGGAAAATATTCTGGAAGCAGTAGAACGCGGTGTGGATTTCTTTGACTGTGTATTGCCTTCCAGAAACGGCAGACATGCTCATGTATACACAAATGCAGGCAAATTGAATCTGATGAATGCAAAATATGAGCTGGATGAAAGACCTATCGACGAAACATGTACTTGTCCAGCTTGTTCCAGATATTCCAGAGCATATATCCGTCATCTGTTCAAAGCCAAAGAAATGCTGGCAATGCGTCTGTGTGTCCTGCATAATCTGCATTTCTTCAACACCATGATGGAAGAAATCCGTCAGGCTATGGACGAAGACCGTTTCCCTCAGTACAAAAAAGAAAAACTGGAAGGCTTTCGCCGAAACGGAATGTAAGAAGGCTTGACGTGTTTTCAAAACTCGGATATAATATTTCTACTGTGTTTTTCAGAATTTAACAACGTTAGGAGAGAAGGAAATGAACAGCTTAACAGCATTTTTGCTGGACGTCAGCACTACCGTTTCTTCTGGTAGCGGCGATGCAGCAGCACAGGGTACACAGCAGGCAGGCGGCGGTTTGTTTGGCAACATGAATGGTATCACACTGGTAATCATCTACTGTGTAGCACTGGTAATTATCATGTATTTCCTGTCTTTCAGACCTACTCAGAAAAGAGAAAAGGCTCTGGCAGAACAGAGAAATGCAATTCAGATTGGTGACATGGTCGTAACCAATGCAGGGATGTACGGCAAAGTTGTAGATACAACTTATGATTGCTTCATCATCGAATTTGGTCTGAATAAAGGCGTTCGTGTTCCTGTTGCCAGAGGCGAAGTTTATGGCAAGAGAGAACCCAACATGACCAATGAAGCACCTCCTGAAGAAGAAAAGCCCCAGAAGAAAGGTCTTTTCAGAAGAGGATAATGGTTTCTAAAAAGTCGAATAGTTAAAAATCAGCAGATGTGTTGTAATGAAATGCAATACATCTGCTTTTTTGTTTGCGTTCTGACGTCATTTGTATTTTGATAAATTGAATACAATATTCAAATTTTCTAAAATAATGAAAATTATTTGTTTATAGTTGACAAAATGGAGATGTAACCGGGTTATTTTATTGACAATAATGGATAGGTATTGTAAACTAAAAACGGATATATATGCCATTTCATGGTATAACATATCCTGTATAGTCCAATTTTATAAAAAGAAAGGGAGATCGACTATGAAGAAACTGCTTTCTCTGTTGCTGACTTCCGCTCTGACAGTTGCCATGTTGGCAGGCTGCGGTGGCGGCGGCGACACAACAACCACTGAAACAGCAGACACTGGTGACGGTAAGGTTTACAATGTCTGCAACCTGGTAAACGGTAACCTGGGTGACAAATCTTTCTTTGACTCTGCAGAAGCAGGTCTGAAAGAACTGCAGGATGCTGGCAGAATCAACTACACAACAATTGAAATGGGCGGTACTACTGAAGATGAAGCGAAATGGGAAAGCTATCTGGAAGAAGTATCTGCTTCCGGCGAATATGACCTGATTGTTGTTGGTACTTTCCAGATGCCCGAATATCTGAAAAACGTATCCGAAAGATATCCTGATCAGAAATATCTGATTTATGATGACACAACATACACACTGCCTAACGTAGTGAACCTGAGCTATGCACAGAACGACCTGGGCTACATGGTAGGTGCTTATGCAGCTGCTATGACAACAGCTACAGACGTTGAAAAAATCAACGAAGATGCAGTTATCGGTTTCGTTGGCGGCGTAGACAGCCCTGTAATCAATGACTTCCTGTATGGCTACATTCTGGGTGCACAGTCTGTAAACCCTGATATCAAAGTAGACACAAGATACATTGGTAACTACATCGATCCTGCAAAAGGCAAAGAATTGGCAGAATCCATGATCAACGACAACAACTGTGATATTATCTGGGGCGTAGCCGGCAATGCTGGTAACGGTGCTGCAGAAGCATGTCTGGAAACAGGCAAAGCATATTTCATCGGTGTTGACTCCGACCAGGAATCCACATTCTCTGCTGAAATGGCTGGTATCACTCTGACATCCGGTCTGAAAAACATCGGCGACTCTCTGGTATGGTTCTTTGATGAATGGGATGCCGGCAACGAATACTGGGGCCAGCAGATCCTGATCGGCATCAACGAAGGCGGTGTTGGTCTGGTAACAGACAAGAACTATGATAAACTTTCTCCTGACAGCGTAAAAGAAACAGTTGATGGTGCTGTTGCAGCTGTTACAAACGGCGAAGTTGAAGTTCCCAGCGCTATCGGTGACACAACAAACGCAGTTGTAGATCTGAGAGAATCTGTAAGACCTTAATTTCATACGAATCCATAAGTTCGCTGAAATGTAATTAAATATAAGGGGGCTGAACAGCCCCCTTTTTTTCTATAGTACATCTGCAGATTCAAAAAATCTTTTTGTTGCGCAGGCAGAAAGGACTTTTTGAAGGTGCAGAATCTTTGCCAATGACATAGACCATATAAAAGGAGGGGACCCGATCATGGCTGACAATGAATACGTTGTGCAAATGAAGGGAATTACCAAAGTTTATCCCAATGGTATTGCTGCCAATCAGGGAGTTGATTTTAACGTCAAACGCGGAGAAATTCATGCTTTGATGGGTGAAAACGGTGCAGGTAAATCCACATTGATGAAAATGCTGTTCGGTTTGGAACAGCCCACAGAAGGTGAAATTTATGTAAATGGAGAAAAAGTTTCTCTTACATCACCTACTGTAGCAATTTCCAAAGGAATTGGTATGGTACATCAGCATTTTATGCTGGTACCCAATCTGACTGTAGCGGAAAACATGGTTCTGGGTATGGAACCGAAACACAAAGGCATGTTTATGGATTACAAAAAAGCTGTTGAAATCACCGAAGAATATGCCAAAAAGTATAATCTGCATGTAGATCCCAATGCGAAGGTAAGAGATATTCCTGTAGGGATGAAACAGAAAGTAGAAATTTTGAAAGCGCTGGTACGCGGTGCGAAAATCCTGATTTTGGACGAACCTACAGCGGTATTGACAACACAGGAAACAGAAGAACTGTTCAAGGAACTGATCCACCTGAAGGAACAGGGCTACACCATGATTTTTATTTCTCATAAACTTCATGAAATCAAACAGATCACAGATCGCTTGACAATCATGCGCAGTGGGAAATCCATGGGTGTTTACCACACAGCAGATATTTCCAAGGAAGAGATTTCTCGTCTGATGGTAGGCCGTGATGTTATCCTGACAGTGGAAAAAGATCAGGCACAGCCCACAGATGTGGTGCTGCGTGTACGCGATTTGGAATATACCAATGAATGGAACAAGAAAATGCTGAACAAACTTTCCTTTGATGTGCGCAAAGGTGAGATTTTGGGTATTGCTGGTGTAGAAGGCAACGGTCAGAGAGAACTGGTAGATATGCTGTTCAATCTGAATACTCCTGACAGTGGCAGTGCGACAGTAAATGGTCAGAGTGTTATTGGTCAGCCCCAGCGTAAGATTCGTGATCTGGGCGTTTCCCTGATTCCAGAAGACCGTATGACCTTCGGTATGGCAGGTACAGCTACTATTGAGGAAAACCTTATGAGCGACCGTTGTGCAGATAAGAAATACAACAATGGTCCTCTGTTCAACATGAAGAAAATGCATGAAGACAGCGACCAGCTCATCAAAGACTACAAAGTTCTTTGCAAGAGCAGAAACCAGCAGGTGGGCATGCTCTCCGGCGGTAACATTCAGAAAGTCGTTGTAGCAAGAGAATTCTCCGCAGATCCTGTGCTGATCATTGCTGACCAGCCTACACGAGGTATCGACGTTGGTGCAACGGAATTTATTCGTAAAAAACTGGTGGAACTGAGCCGTGCAGGCGCAGCCGTTTTGCTGGTATCTGCCGATTTGAACGAAGTTATGGAATTGTCCGATAGCCTGATCATTATGTATAATGGCGGCATCGTAGCATATTTTGAAGATACAACAGCCTTGACTGACGCAGTTATGGGTGAATATATGCTGGGCTTGAAACAGCAGAGCGACGAAGAAGTAAGGAGGGTTCAGCATGGGGAATAAACAAAAGCTGAAATTTGAATTCATGCGCGGTTTGGTGGCCATTGCCATTGCCATTGCCGTTGCATTCATTTTTATTTTCATTTGTGCAGATGATCCGGCAAATGCACTGAACTGTTTGCTGGTTCGCCCTATTGTCAGCAACGGTGCATTGAATGTTTCTTCTATTCTGACAATTTTGGGACGTATGACACCTATTATCTTTACTGGTCTGGCGGTTTGCGTTATGTTTTCTGCAAACCAGTTCAACCTTGCTGGTGAAGGTACTGTAATGGCAGGCGGTTTTGTAGCAGCGCTGCTGGCAATTTATGTGCCTATGTCTGCAGGCCTGCATCCTGTCGTTTGTATTCTGGTCGGTGCAGTTGTAGGTGGTCTGCTGATGCTGATCCCTGCCATTGCAAAAGTAAAGCTCAATGCCAGTGAAATGGTTTGCTCTCTGATGCTAAACTACGTTGTACTGTATGTGATCATGCACTTTTTGAGCAATGTGTTCGCAGACAGAAGCCAGGGCTCCACACAGACATATCCTTTTCTGGAAACAGCAAAAGTTGCTAAAATTGTACCTGGTACAGAATTGACATGGGGCTTTCTGGTGGCCATCATTGCAACCATTCTGGTGGGCTTCTTCATGTTCCGTACACGTTGGGGCTATACTATCCGTATGATTGGTATCAACGAATCCTTCTCCAAATACTCTGGTATGAAAGTTGGCGGCGTAATCATCTTGTCTCAGGTGATTGGCGGTGTACTGAGTGGTATGGGTGGTGCCATTGAAGTATTGGGCAGATATAACACATTCCTGTGGAAAGATCTGCCTGGCTATGGTTGGACAGGTATCACTGTTGCAATTCTGGCAAAGAACAATCCTCTTGCCATTCCTTTTGCAGCTCTGTTTATTGCGTACCTGAACCGTGGTTGTGAATTGATGTCCATTTATGCAGGCGTGCCTTCCGAAATGATTGATATTATTCAGGCAGTTATCTTCCTGTTCTTTGCGGCAGAACAGTTCATGTCTAAGACAAGACAGAAAATGGTTGTTAAAGAAACAAAAGAAGAACTTGCGAAAAAACAGCAGGAAGCTGCAATGGAAGGGGGTAACGCATAATGTTGGAACAGATTTTTAGCATGATTTTCACAACAAGCTTTGGTTACTCTATCATTCGTATCACATCTCCCATTCTGTTTGCGGCTCTTGCGGCAGTCGTAGCAGAAAAAGCCGGCGTTACTAACATCGGTTTGGAAGGTATCATGATGATCTCCGCTTTGTTTGGCGTATTGTTCGCTTACTGGACAAGCTATTGGTGGGTAGGCGTGATTGGTGCAGTTGTGGTAGGTATCATTTTGGCATTGATCATTGGTATCTTTGCCTTGAAATTGAAAACAGACATTATCCTTGCCGGGATTGCCATTAACTTGGTTGGTTCAGGCGGTACCATTTTCCTGCTGTACCTGTTTACAGGTCTGAAAGGTAATACAGCCAGCCTGACAACTCCTGGTATGCTGACACCTAAGATTGATATTCCGATTTTGGAGAGCATCCCAATTTTGGGTCCTATTTTCTCTGGGCATTCCATTTTGACCTATGTGGCATTTATTCTGGTTCTGCTGGTTTGGATTCTGTTGTACAAAACAGCCATTGGTTTGCAGATCCGTGCCGTTGGTGAAAACTCTCATGCGGCAGACAGCGTAGGTATTAGCGTATTGAAAATTCAGTATATCGCGCTGGGTATTTCCGGTGCTCTGTCCGGTCTGGGCGGTGCTTACATGTCCATGTACTACTCCCAGAGCTGGAATACTGGTATTGTTGCCGGCCGTGGCTTTATTGCTTTGGCTGCGCAGGCAATGGGTCAGGGGGAACCTCTGGGAACCATGTTTGCATCCCTGTTCTTCGGTTTTGCCAGTGCTTTGGGCAATAAGATGGAAGGTATGCAGGGCTTCTCTTCCTTCCTGGTATCTGCAATCCCTTATGTGGCAACCATTATTGGTTTGATCCTTTATGCGGCAACACAGGTAAGACGTGTAAAACGTGTAAAGAATAACGAAAAAAAGAAAAATGCAGAAGCAAAATAATTTGAAATGACATTGTTTCTGGAAAAGCCGGAACGGATAACGCTCCGGCTTTTTCAAAAGAAAAAAATATCAATGGAGGATAAGTTATGAAAAGAATTCCCATTATTCTGGATGGTGACCCGGGACATGATGACGCAATCGCATGGGTTCTTGCAAAGGGAAGCCCCATGCTGGATATCCGCGGCGTTACATCTGTATGCGGTAATCAGACCATCGAAAAAACAACATATAATGCACAGCGTATCTGCACATTGATTGATCTGCATGTGCCAACTGCCATGGGACGGCTCAGACCCCTGATTTCCGATCCCATTATTGCACCTACTGTTCATGGGGAAAGTGGTCTGGATGGTCCGGCATTGCCGGAACCAGATTTTGAATTGGAAGATATGGATGCGGTTACCCTCATGGCAAAGCTCATTCAGGAAAGTGACGAACCTATTACACTGGTTCCTACAGGTCCTTTGACAAACGTTGCAGCCCTGCTGATGGCATATCCTGAACTGAAGGAAAAAATTGCGAGAATTTCCCTTATGGGCGGCGGCGTACAGTATGGCAACTGGACACCTGCAGCGGAATTCAATATCCTCGTTGATCCTGAAGCAGCGGCTGTTGTGTTTGAGTCTGGTATTCCCATCATTATGGCTGGGCTGGATGTCACAGAAAAAGCAATGATCTTCCCGGAAGACTTTGAACGCATTCGCGCCCTTGGCAACCATGTGGCAGTTATTGTTGCAGACTGGCTGGAATTCTTCTATCAGTTCCATAGAAGTCTTGGCTATGAAGGTGCCCCTGTACATGATGCCGTTGCAGTAGCAGCCCTTCTGCGTCCAGAAATCATGGAATCTCAGGATTTGTATGTACAGGTAGAAACGGCCGGAGATTTCTGTAAAGGTGCTACAGTGGCAGACTTTAATGGTGTCCTTGGAAAAGCGCCTAATGCAAAAGTATTGATGGGCATTGATCGTCAGGCTTTTGTTGACTTGTTGGTAGAAGCCATTGCAACTTATGGGGAGGGAAAAGCATGAATCGGATACCTGTAATCATTGACTGTGATCCCGGTGTGGATGATACCGCGGCACTGCTGCTGGCTTGTCAGATGCCGGAATTAGATATTCGCGCAGTGACAACTGTAGCGGGAAATGTTGGCTTAGATAAAACAACTGCCAATGCAAAACGTGTGCGTCGTGCCATTGGTATGGATTTTCCCATTTATCAAGGCGCAGATAAACCCATGTTCCGTGAACTGCATACAGCAGCAGAATTTCATGGTGCAGATGGTTTTGGCGGTGTAGAGCTTCCCATTCCTGATGATGTTTTGCCGGAAGAAAAAGCATGGGATGCCATTTATCGTATTGCAAAAGAATTGAATGGAGAATTGGTACTTATTGCAGTTGGCCCCATGACTAATGTGGGCATTGCATTGGCAAAATATAAAGAATTGCCTAAGCTTATCAAAAAAATTGTTATTATGGGTGGTGCTGCCATCGGCGGTAATGTGACACCTGCGGCAGAATTCAATATTTATGTTGATCCGGAAGCAGCAGACATGATGTTCTGCAGCGGCATTCCTGTACACATGTGTGGGTTGGATGTGACCTTGAAAGCTTACATCACAACGGATGAATTGGAAGAAATTGCAGCATACGGCACACCACAGGCAAAACTTTTCCATGATGTTTTGCAGAAAGGTTTGGAAAAATATATGGGTTGGGGTAAACCTGGCGCTGCACTCCATGACCCTGCGGCAGTACTTTATACAGTTTATCCTGAAATGTTTACAGCGGAAGAAGCTGGTGTCCGTGTAGAAACAAAAGGTCCTTTGACTGTCGGCAAAACAGTGACAGACCTTTATAGTGATAAACAGTTTGATGAACATAATGCTTTTGTTGTAACTAATGTGGACAGAGAAGCTTTTATCGGAAAAATCAAAGAATTGATCAAAAAATATTGAGATGGAGCGGTCTTCTGTATTGAAGGCCGCTTTTTGTATATGACAGGAGAAGATGTACTATGAAAAAAATTGGTTTTATCGGCATTGGTGTTATGGGATGTGCCATGGCTGAAAATTTGATGAAAAAGGGATATGAAGTATCTGTTTATACCAGAACAAAACAGAAAGCAGAAGTTTTGCTGGAAAAAGGTGCAAAGTGGTGCGATACTGCCGCGGACTGCACAAAAGGTCAGGAAGCTGTGATCACTATGGTTGGATTTCCTAATGATGTAGAAGAAGTTTATTTTGGTGAAAATGGGATTTTTGCTGCCGCGGCACAAGGTACATACCTGATTGATATGACAACAACTAGCCCGAGATTATCTGTGAAGATTTATGATGCAGCAAAGGAAAGAAAGATGTATGCGTTGGATGCACCTGTCAGCGGTGGTGATACTGGTGCGAAAAACGGTACTTTGTCCATTATGGTTGGTGGTGACAGGGAAGCATTTGATGCATGTTACGATATTTTTGCTGCTATGGGTACCAATATTATTTATGAAGGTTCTGCTGGATGTGGGCAGCATACGAAAATGGCTAATCAGATTGCATTAGGCGGTGCAATTTCCGGTGTTTGCGAAGCGCTGGCTTATGCGAAAGCAGTTGGTTTGGATCAGCAGACAATGCTGAATAGTATTTCCGCAGGTGCTGCCGGAAGCTGGCAGATGACAAATATGGCGCCACGAATTTTAAAGGGAGATGATGCGCCAGGATTTTATATCAAGCATTATATCAAAGATATGCGTATTGCTGTGGAAGAAAGTGAACAGGTGCAGCTACATCTGAAGATGCTGCAATCTGTTTTGGAGATGTATGAAAAGTTGGCAGAATCAGGTATGGCAAATCTTGGCACACAGGCATTGTATCATTATTATCAGAAAGAAAAGTAAGATTTTTGTCAGGAAGTGTTTCCTTTTTTTGAATAGAGGGACATGCTATAATCAAGCTGGAAAGAGTTTGACATGTATTAAGCAGAAGTATGATGGGATTCAATAAGGGGGAATTCTATGGATACCAGTTCGATTTTTGGTTTTATCGTAGCACTTTATGCGTCTTTGACAACATGTGCTGTTCCTGGAACAGAACAAGCTGTGCCTCAGCCGGAACCAGTTGCAGTTGTGACTGAACAGGAAGTTCAGGAGCCAGAGGCACAGCCCATTTATGATCCTGTTGCAACGCCCAAACAGCCAACTGTGAATGCGGCAAATGTAGGTTATAATGACGAAAAATCCTGGTGGTTCCGCAGAAATGCAGATCATTTACCGCCTTCTGCTCAGGATGAAATTGCCATTGGAAATTATGACGCATACTATCTGGGAGATACCCAGCATAAAGTTATTTATTTGACTTTTGACGAAGGATATGAAAATGGTTATACACCAAAGATTCTGGATATCTTGAAGGCAAATGATGTAAAAGCAGCATTTTTTGTGACAAAAAGCTACATGGAAGATCAGCCGGAATTGATAAAACGAATGGTTGCAGAAGGCCATATTGTGGGGAATCATTCGGTGTCCCATCCAAACATGTCAGATTTGAATAATGAACAGATTTTGGCAGAGCTGAATGGTTGTGCGGCTTATTATAAAGAACTGACAGGTCAGGAAATGCCGAAATATTTCCGTCCACCCCAAGGTGTTTACAGTATCCATTCGCTGGAGCAGACGAAGGCAGCAGGCTATAAGACGATTTTCTGGAGTTTTGCCTATAATGACTGGGATACTGCAAATCAGCCGGGAACCCAGGCCGCTTATGATATGGTCATGAATAATTATCATAATGGCTCTATTATGCTGCTTCATGCAGTTTCACAATCCAATACAGAAGCATTGGATCAGATTTTGAAAGATCTCAAGGCAAAAGGATATGTGTTTCAGACCTTGGATCAGCTGCCTCCGGCAACCTCTATTGGACAGTGATATTTAGCGATTTTAGGCGCTGCTTCATGAGAAAACAAATAAGCTGGAATCCTTTTTAAGGATTCCAGCTTTATTTTATGCTGATTGATTATTTACCTTTTAAATTAAATACAATGATGCTGCAAATGATGATGGCACCGCCCAGAAAGGTACCCATATTAGGAATTTCTCTTAAAATCAAAAATCCCAGAATGGTAGAGAGCAGGGGGGTTACAAACATGAAATTTGTTACTTCACTGGTGCGGTTTGCAAAAGACATTGCCTTGCCCCAAAGAAAGTAAGCTGCGGCACTGGGAAAAGCACCCAGATATACAAGCGCTAGAATATGCTGGAAATCAGAAGAAGCAAGTTGTTGGAATCCTTGTACTGACCAAAAGCCTAAAAGCAAAGCACCAAAGATCATGCTGTAAGTAACGATTTCCAAAGCGGTATATCCTTTAGAGGAAAGAAAACGACTCATGATATTATAGCCGAAAAACACCAAAGCAGCACCCAAAGTCCAAATTAAGCCTATATTGATAGAAAAAACACCATCCCAAAGCAAAAGCACCAAAACACCGAAAAAGGCAGTGGCAATGGAAATCCATCCAATGGGTTTAATGTGTTCATGATAAAGCTTTACGGAACCGATTGCAGTCAAAATAGGTGTAATTGCAATGATAATACTGGATGTAGCAGATGTTAATGTTTGGATGCCAGTATTAAAAAAGATCATGTAACCAGTAAATCCCATTGCACCAGATAATATGAAAAATGGGATATCCTTTTTGGCAGGAATACGGATGTGATTACACTTGCCGATGATAATCAGAAAAATGGCAGCAATACTGCATCGCAGAAATCCAAGAGGATTGGATGTAAACTGTTCCTGTACCACTTTTGTCAACGGAAATGCAGATGCCCACAGAAATACTGTACAAAAGCTTAAAAGGCAAACTTTGTGTTTTGCTTGCATGATAATTCCCTCCTTGTTTTGCTTATAATATACAACGAAACAGAAGGAAGTACAAGAGGAATGTAAAATATTTTTTACAAATGTACGCTATTCTTATTCTTGCATTTTGAGGGGAACCATGTTATACTTGAATAGCTGTTTATCAATAGCTAAAGTGTCCAATAAATTCGTAAATGACAGGTCGCTGGTTGTAGATAAGGATAGTCCATCAGATATGCCGGAATAACTCAGTCGGTAGAGTAACTGATTCGTAATCAGTAAGTCGCGTGTTCGAGTCACGTTTCCGGCTCTTAGCAAAAAAACGGTTAAAACCTTAGGTTTTAGCCGTTTTTTTCATGTCCAAAATTTTTCAGATGGATTCGGAAAACCTCGCTCCCTGTTTCTATATCGGTGGTCAGAAACCTTCTGATAAACTCCATGGTCATGCCTTGTAAAAAGAGCTGTACTACAGAAGAAAACAGAAAACGATGAAGGAACATTTTCTGGAAAGATTCCAGTTTCTCCTGTCCCGCGAGAACTTTTATTTTTTCCTCTGTTTGCCTGAGGTCTATGATGTCTACACTGGTTTCAGAGGAAAGTGTCTTTTTCTGTATGAAGTCATGATATGTCTGCTCCAACAAGGAGTCTGCATGAGATATCAGCCAGAGCATTTGTCTTGTATGAACTTCCTGACAGGCAAATACTTTTTCTGTTTCTGCATCAGAAATGCTCCGCATTATGGTAGCCATGGCATCTGAAACTTCATCCTGTAAGCTGACAAAATCAATCTGTGCAATCAAACGAAAGCAAAGAGAAAGATAATGATCCAGCAGGTATCCCTTCGTCCCAAGGCTTTCCCTTAGGTCTTGTACTGACTCAAAGAAGAATGAGAATGATGTTGTGCTTTCGTCAGGTGAGGAGAGATATGCTTCGAAAATATCCATAAGATAACCACCTTTTTGAATGTAATATGCTTTGTGGTATATAAACTCTTATGGAATCAGAAGTCAAGTGATTTATTAGACCATTTCCCATTCACCCGTAGTAGGATTTTTTGCAATCAGCAGCTTATAATCATCATACAACAGAACATAGATTTCCTTGCATTCAGGAGAGAGGGGAAGATCAAATTCATACTTTGCGCCTATGGAACCATTGATGCCGCCAAAAGCCGGATAAAATTGCAACTTCATTTTTTCAGGATCATCAGATACATCTTTTACACTTCTTGTATAACCAGCAGAGGAAGCGATAGAAGTATAGATAGTCATTTGATCTTGTTGTTCTGATACTTTAAAATCAACTACCACTACATCTGTTCTTGGCGAAAAACCAAGCCCAAAGTAATAACCACCGTATAATAACAAAAGAACAACAATGATAATACTTAATTTCTTTTTCATACAGAGTCCCCCTTTGATGTTTTTGCTAGCCCTTTCATTTTTCATGTCATCTCTCCACACCTACAGCATTCATCCAGAAATCTTGCTTTTACTTGAGCTGAGAATTTTATTTCTTTGAATCAAATAATTCTGTAGTCATTAGGAATATACGAGTGTCACCAAAATAGAAAGCATACAAATTCCAAAAGTCAAGCAGGACAGAAAGGTATATGTCATTACTTCGTTTTCTTCATCCTTTGATCTCACTGCTGAGATAAGAAATAATGGAAACGCAAAACCTGAAATTATCCCTGCGATCCAAAGAATCATCAGCATAATTGTTTCACCCCTTTATGTTGCATTATCTCTTCAGCCAATCCTTAAATTCCTCCAGTGTCATCTCCCCGCGATCACACAATTCCTTCTGCTGTCTTGCTTTCTCAGACCATGCGTAAAAATCCTCCTGAGAGATTTTTTTGCTCTTGATCCATGCGAAACGCTTCTTATATTCCCGTCTGTAAACTTTGAATATCTCATCATCCTTTTTCTTTCTTTCCCAAAGATAGGACGCCCCCAAATCTCTGCATGTCCTGCCCATGTCGTCAATGGGGCGGGAGCAGTATTCCGTATCGGTTCTGCCACGGATGGCAAAATATTTCTGGCAGTTCTTGCATTTTCTGATGGGCTGTTCTCTTTTGATGCACTCCCGCAAAATATAATCAATGACATCATAAATGCTTTCGGGATAAAGCACATCTGTAAAAGCACGATCTTCTACCATTTCATATTTGATATTCAATTTCTGGAAACGGAACAGTTTCAAAGAATCATCCTGATATTTTTTGAAATGGCTTGTCAGTCTTTCGTTGACAGTCCCTTGAGATAAATCTCTGTCCAAACAGTTGTCGAAAATATCTCTGATTTGACGCTGTATCTCCACTGCTTCCGAAGGAATCCAAGTCAGTTGTTTTCTCGGCAGCAGGTCAATGATGTTTTTGAATTCCTGTTCTTCTGCCTGACGGAATCTCTTTTTCCAAACATGGTAAGTGATTTCGAAATAGGGGTGTACCTCTGCCATGTCATGGAGAAAGTCCAAAACGCTTCTGGTGTACTGGGCATCTTTTTTCTGGTAGAGGTTTTCAATATCCCGTCCCAGTTGTTCAAATGCGCCCATAAGAGGTTGGAAATCCACATACAGAAAATCAATCAGACTATCAGGAAACTGATATTCTTTTTTCAGCGCATATTCTTTTGTTTCTGTTACGAAGTTTTCCTGTCCCTCTAAAAGATAGACTTTATATTGCAGATCATCAGCCATGGTCATTTTCCTTTCAAAATTAAAATTAGACAGAACTATAATATTATTATAAATGTGTCTTGACAAAAAAGCAATGGCGTGTTAAATTTTAGTTGTAGACTTATAAAAATAATATTTTTAATAAGTCTAAATATTTTTGAGATATGAACGAGGAGGTGGTGTTCCAATGCCCATATCAGATTCCCATAAAAATTTCATAGGAGAGGAGGTGTTATGGTGTTATGACGAAACCACTTCAGGTCATGAGTGGCGAGGAACTCATGGATATGGATTACAAACCCATCAAGTTTGCAGTCAGAGAATTTCTCCCCCAAGGACTTGCCATACTTGCTGGTGCCCCTAAGACAGGGAAATCTTTTTTCGCTCTGTGGCTTTGCCTTTGTGTTGCGAAGGGTGAGCCTGTCTGGGACTGCGAAACGGCAAAAGGAACCGTATTATATTTCTGTTTAGAGGACAATCAATCCCGTCTGCAAAACAGAACCCTTACCATAACAGATGACGCGCCTGCGAATCTGTTTTTTTGTTGGGAAGCTGCTTGTCTTGGAGAAGGGCTGGAAGAACAGATTCGGAAGTTTTTATCAGAGCAAAAAGAAACAGTGCTCATCGTCGTTGATACATTGCAGTGCATCAGAAAACAAAGTCTGGATTATAGTTATGGAACGGACTATAAAGATATCCAATCGCTGAAAAAGATTGCTGACGAATATCAGTTGACCATACTTCTGATTCATCACTTGCGGAAGCAGGAAAGCAAAGACGCATTCCACATGATTTCCGGCACGACAGGGTTGCAGGGGGCAGCCGATACTATTCTGTTGATGACAGAAAACAAAAGGGGCAGTGGTTCTGTGAAGCTATCTGTTCTGGGGAGAGATGTGGAGCCACGGGAACTGAAACTGGAACGGGATGAAAACAGTATCTGGATGAAAAAAGAGGATTCACTGGAAAAACAAAAAGAACCCGTCGACGAAATCGTTTCCATTGTGGATGGGTGCATGAAAAAACATATTTTTCTTTCCGGCGAACCAAGTGCATTGGCAGAGCTGTTCAGCAACGCTTCTGGAAAAACCATTTCCCATCTGACACTCTTGAAACGATTGAAGAAAAGCTCAGCGGAGCTTCTGCGTTTGGGTTATGCTTTCCATACCAGAAGAAGCGATGGCAAAAGAATCATGGAAATTTCAAAAATCACGTGGCTGGAAGGAGAAGAGGTAAATGAAAATAGATTTCATCAGTGACGGTAGTTGGCAGAAGAATCCTTCTACTGCCCCTGCCGCAGAAAAAGACAGTAGATTGAAAAAACCTTTGAAATCGGGGGAAATGTGGGTTTTCGAAAGATGTAAAAATGAAAAAAGTGACGGTAGTGACGGTTTTTGGGTGGGCTGGCAAAAAACTGACCCTGCTGACCCTGTCAGAGAGAAGGAAAGCGTTTGTGGGCGGCGTGACCGCCTGTGTGGCGATGAAAAACAGGAATAGGGGATGTGATCACCAGAGGAACAAAGGGGCAACGTGAGGGATTTTTGGGGAAATGTTGAGAATTGGCAGTGAACGGCTTTCTTTGACCCTGTTGTAAAGCCCATTGGAAGGGCGAAAAAAGATTGCTGGTTAAAGCGGCGGTGTCTTGTTCCGCCACGATTTCCTCCAATCCCCGCAGTGCGGAGATTGTTTGCCCCGAAAAGCTGGTGTCAGAAAGAAGGCACAGACGTCGGAAGCGGCGCTTTGCAGTGGGAAAAACTGCCTTTTCCCTTAGAAACTACGGGCTTTGTGCTTGACGTCGGTACCGACATCAAGGAGAGATGGAGGGGGAGTTGAGGATTGCAAAAGGAGAATGCAAAACAGACATTTACTGTCCGGCTTTCGGAGGAAACAGCCAATCTTTGCGTGGCTGGTATGGCAATGGATGACTGCCGGAGCCGGAATGAATTTATTGAAAAAGCCATCAGGTACTATGCTGGTTACCTTTCCGCAGAAAAAAATAAAGTGGTGTTGGGCGAGCAGATTCAGAAGGTGCTGGAGTCATCGGTGAAATCTTCTGAAGGCAGACTCTCCAATCAGAGCTTTCGTATGGCTGTGGAGTTGGCAAAACTGCAACGGATCATTGCTTATTATTTTCAAATGGATGAAGAAACATTGACCGAGCTCCACAATCTATGCCAGCGAGAAGTGAAAAGTATGAACGGAACTTTATCTTTGGAAGACATGATAAAGTGAAAAAATGAATGAAAGGATGGTGGCGAAGTCATGGCAAAAATCATTTTTACTGCACGATATGTGAAGAACATTTCCGAAGGACAAAAGAAAAACTATGTGAAATACATCGCCACCAGACCGAATGCGGAAAGATATGCTCAGCCGATTTCCCATGAAGTTTCTGCACTTCAAAGGGAATGGATCGCAAAAGAACTGAAAAAATCTCCGAAGTTGAAAGAAGAATGTGCTGCAGAATATCAGGCGTATGAAGAAAATCCAAGCTGCCAAACAGCGGAAGATCTCATTCATAAAATCGCAGAAGTGCAAATTTATCATGGAAATGATATGAAAAATTATGTGGGTTACTTAGCCAAACGCCCTCGTGCAGAGTTCACAGAGCAGGGGCATGCCCTGTGGAATGACAGAGATGAAAAGATTGATTTAAGGAAAGTGCAGAAGGAAGCAGTGGAATATCAGGGGCGCATCTGGAACTTTGTGGTTTCTCTGAAACGAGAGGATGCCCAGCGATTGGGCTATGATCATGCAAAGGTATGGAGAAATCTGGTCACACAAAAATCTTTGGCAATGGCAAAAGAAATGCGGATCAAGCCGGAAAATCTGGTTTGGTATGGTGCTTTTCATAACGAAGGGCATCATCCACATATCCATATCATGTGCTATTCCAAAGACCCAAAGGAGGGCTATCTGACGAAAAAAGGCATTGAAAATTTGAGAAGTGCCTTTGCTCATGAGATTTTCCATGATGAATTTTATCATCTCTATGAGCAGAAAGACGAGATGTGGAAATGGATTCGGGAGGAATGCAGAAACCTTTTGGAGCGTTCCTTGTCTTTGGAGCACAAAGAAAATCCTTATGCACAGGCGTTGTTATTTACCTTGGCAAAGAACTTGCAGACAGCAAAACACAAAAAAGTCTACGGTCGTCTTGCCAAAGAAAATAAATTGCTGGTGGATGAAATCATTTCTGAAATCAGTAAGGATGAAAAGATAGATTCTCTTTACCAGTCATGGCTGGATTTGAAAGATGAGGTCATATCTTTTTATGACGGCAAAGGCTACGCCAGACATTCTTTCTCTGAGGAGCCAGAGTTTCGGAATATCAAAAATCTGGTGCTGAAAACCGCATTGGAAATCAGCAATAAGCAGATGGAAAGCCAGCACCAAAAGAAAAATCAGATACAAAATGAAATCATCAGGAATCATTTGATACGGTTATTGAAAGAAGTCAGCAACATGGTTGTGGAAGATTATGAAAAACAGGATGCGGTCATCCAAACTGTTGACCGTAAACTGCGACAGAAAATTCAGGAGAAAAAAGAAGCCCATGGCATGAAAATGGGGTAATGCAGGAGGTGCTTTATGAGAAAGGTATCAAGGGTAATGAGTACCAAAGAAATCAGAGGGGTCAAATTTCATGTGGAAAGCTGCTTCAATGGGGACAAAGATATCACCGAAAAAGTAGCAGATATGATCAAAAAAGATTTTGAATCTGGTGCATATGACAAACCAGAGGAAGAAGATTCAGTAGATTGGGGTATGGATTCACCGGCTATGTAGGGATATGATGTTTGGCTGAAAGAAGGTGATTTTATGGAAAATATCGCTGCTGCAATTTACTGCAGACTCAGCCAGGATGACGGCAACGCCGGAGAATCCAACAGTATCCAGACACAGAAAGCATTGCTGAAACAGTACTGTGCGGAAAACAGAATCCCTATTGCAGGTGTTTATTGTGATGATGGATGGAGCGGAACAAACTTCGAAAGACCCCAGTTCAAACAGATGATGGCGGACATTGAAGCTGGAAAAATCAATGTGGTCATCGTCAAAGACCTCTCCAGATTCGGCAGAGAGTATGCCCAGATGGGGCTTTATATCGAACATTACTTCGAGGAGAAGGGTGTCCGCTTCATCTCCATCGCAGAAAATTATGATTCAAAAAATGGTGCGGATAACTTAGTCCTTCCGTTCACGAATGTGATCAATTCCTATTACACCAGACAGGTGTCAGCCAAAACAAAAGCTGCCCATAGAGCCAGAGCAAAGGAAGGGATGTACCTAGGTGCCCATGCACCATTCGGTTATGAGAAAGATCCACAGAATAGACATAAACTCATTGTCGATCCGCCGGCGGCTGAAGTTGTGCAAATGATATTCAGACTTTTCGCCGATGGCATCGGATATGGAAAGATGACAAAGATATTGCGGGAGCGAAAAATCTTGAATCCGCAGGCATATTTTAATCGGAACCATCCCGATTATTATGAAAGTGATTACTGGAGACAGGATTTTGACTGGCACGCATCAACCATACGCTCTATTCTGAATAATCCGGTCTATCTGGGAAAGGCGGTGTTTGGCAGGACAAGAACAAAAGGATTTTTCGATAAAAGGAGAGAGGAAACGCCGGAAAAAGATTGGATCGTATATAATAATGCGCATCAGGCTATCATTTCCGAAGAACTTTGGGACACGGTACATCAGATGATGAAAGCCAAGAGAAGACCAAATGCCAAAGGGGAATTGCAGCCCTTCGCAGGATTGGTGAAGTGTGCAGACTGTGGTTCCTCTCTGAACGTCAGCTATGATGCAAAACGAGGCACCTATACAGGCTTCAGCTGCTGGGTCTATAGAAACTATGGTAAAGATCGATGTACTTCACATTACATCAGCTGGAAAGCGTTGTACCAAATCGTGCTGGAGGATATCCGCCGCCATGCAAGTAGGGCACAAAATGCGGAAGAGCAGTATCTGGAAATGCTGGTGAAGATGAAAACAGACCAGCAGAAACAGGATGGAACGAAAATCAAAGTAGAATTGCAGCGAGTAGAAAGAAGATTATCAGAAATCACAGCAGTCATCAAACGATTATATGAAGACCTTGCCTTGGGCAGAATCAGCGATGAACGGTATGATGATATGTATCAGGGGCTTGATCAAGAGGAAAGAGAACTGAAAAGCAAGCAGGAAACACTGAAAGAGCAGTGGGAGAAAACCCAAGAAACGTTCCAAAATGTGGAGAAGTTCATTCCTCTCATCAAGAAGTATACGGATATACAGGAACTGAATGCCTACATACTCAATGAGCTCATAGAAAGGATTGTCGTCCATGAAAAGGTCGTAGACGAGGATGGAAATAAGACACAAAAAGTGGAGATTTATTATAAGTTTGTAGGGACTGCAGTGGAGTGAAAGAGGAATGAGATGGAATCAGCTGATCGTTGAAAATGGTCAGCTGATTTTTTGTTAAAATGTGGACTTTGAAGTAAAAAATATTATTTTAAGGATCAAACGATTGTAATGATTCCCGTTCTATCAAAAATAACTTAAAAATGTTAAGTGTGATAGATACACCGTCAGACTTAGGGGCAATCTGTCTCAATTATTATTCGGATTTTTATATTTAAACAGTGTGTAAAAAACGATAAACACTATTTTTTGTGTCTTTATCCATACAGGCAATGCTGTTTTTTATACGTCTTGATTGTTATACACGTTTGACAGATAAAGGAAATAATATCTAACTTTTGTGTATTCGCAATCAATATGTGACTGATTCTTTACAGTGACAAATTCAATCTTACTAGAAGGAATATCTTGAAGTAGTCGTCGAAAGGTTGATGGATCGCCTTTTTGTCTTTAATATACCATATCTTTATATGTTGATTTCAAGCCTTTTTATCTATTTTCTGATTCCATGAGTTTGGATATAGCTGCACCAAAAGGGATCTTGTTGCCCGAGTCTGAACAAAATGGATAGGCTATGAGAGTATTGTATTGCTTACTACTACGCCTTTAACTCGAAAGTATAGGTTATTTTAACATATCTTTCATAAGCGTTTGCAGAACGTATGCAATCATAGAATGAAATTCTAGATAACTTAAAAAATCTTTTGACAATTTTTATACTTGTTGACCAAACGCCTAATTGATGCTAAAATTAAGCTGTAATTATGCTTATTTATAGCCAAGGAGACGATAAATATGACATTTGCAGAAAGTATTAAACAGATGAGGCAGCGTTTGTTCTTTTCACAAGAAGCGTTCGCTAAAGAGCTTAATGTAAATTTGACGACAGTGAGTCGTTGGGAAACTGGAAAAAGTAAGCCCAATATGTCTACTATGCGGCAGATTAAAGAATTTTGTTCAAAATACAGCATTGATTATGAGCCGCTTGAAAGTAGTTGGCTTGCCTTTGAGCAGGAAAAGTAATAATAGAACAGGAGAATCAGTATGCCTAACCAGATTCCCGGCAAGGGCAATTACAATTTTATAGATTTATTTGCGGGAGCCGGAGGACTATCTGAAGGCTTTATTCAGGCTGGCTTTAACCCGATAGCTCATGTGGAAATGAATAAGTTTGCTACGCAGACTTTGATCACACGCAGTGCTTATTATTACTTGAAGCAAACAAATCGGTTGGACATTTATTATCGCTATCTGCGTGGCGATATTACTCGCGAAGATTTTCTGAAGATAATTCCCAATCACATCGAAAAAACAGTTATTTGTGAAACGATGTCCGATAATACTCTTCCTGGAATTTTCAAAACTATAGATGGAATTATGAAGATTCGGAATATTCAAAGTGTAGATGTAGTAATTGGCGGACCACCTTGTCAAGCATATTCTCTTGTGGGGCGGGCACAAAGTAGTCACATGAATCGCCCAATGTCTGAAGATCCAAGAAATGGGCTGTATAAGTTGTACGCACGAGTTTTGAAACGCTATCAACCCAAAATGTTTGTCTTTGAAAATGTAATGGGCATTTTTTCTGCGAATAAGGGCACAACTTTTAGGAATTTAACTAAATACCTTCGTAGAGTGGGTTATGAAATTGAATGTCATGAACAGAATTCAAAAGACTTTGGTGTTTTGCAGAATCGACGTAGGTTAATAATAGTGGGATGGCTAAAAAACAGTGGGATGGCTTATCCTGAGTTCTTGAAACGAGAGATGGCATTTACGGTAAATGATTTGTTAGCTGATCTTCCAAAATTAACACCTGGTATTGGTTCAACTGAGTATCGAACAACTGAATGGAGCCAATATGTAACGGAGACAGGAATACGAACATCGGAAGATGTACTTACCCTTCATAAAAGTCGTCCTAATAAAGAACGAGATATTGAAATATATAAAAGAGCAATAGAACTATGGAATGATGGACACAAGCGTCTGAATTACAACGACTTACCAGAAGAATTAAAAACACATAAGAATAGGCATTCATTTGTAGATCGTTTTAAGGTTGTTGAGGGAGATGAACAATGCTGTCATACTGTTCTTGCTCATCTTTCAAAAGATGGCCACTATTTTATTCATCCAGATATAGAGCAACATCGCTCTATAACAGTCAGAGAAGCTGCTCGTATTCAATCCTTTCCTGATAGCTATTTCTTTGAAGGACCAAGAACGGCACAGTTTATCCAAGTTGGAAATGCAGTTCCACCGCTTATGGCAAAGGGAATCGCTTTAGGAATATTCGAGCAGTTAGATAAAAGATAGGAGTAATAGTGATGGTAAGTAACTTGCTTTTAGAACAATATGGAAGATTTAAAAAAGTGGAGTTGGAAGAATCTCCTTTCCGTTGCCTGCTGAATACCAACATTGAAATCAATCCCCATCAGATTAATGCATTTTGTGCTGCAATTCAGGCTCTGAAAACCGGGGGTATTGTTCTTGCGGACGAAGTTGGTCTCGGTAAAACCATCGAAGCAGGTCTTACTCTCAAATATGTACTGGATTCAGGAGCGAAGCGTGTTTTGATTGCACTCCCAGCAACTCTGCGAAAACAGTGGGAGATTGAATTAGAAGAAAAATTCGGCTTAGAATCTACGATTTTGGATCGCTTTACCGTGGAAAGTGAACCTATGGGATGGAAGACTTGGCTAGAGGACAAAAGTAAGGTCCGAATTGTGTTGGCTTCTTATGACTACTCTTCCAAGCTCATGAAACGATTTCCTAATGTGAAGTGGGACTTTATCATCATTGATGAAGCTCATAATCTCCGTAATGTTTTTCATGGCACAAAACGTGCAAAGAGGCTTTATGACCTTTCTCAAGGTATCCCGAAAATTCTGCTTACAGCTACTCCTCTACAAAATACCCTGTCAGACCTTCATGGTTTGATTTCTTTTATTGACCCCCGCATTTTCGGTAGCGAGAAGGTATTCAATAAGAGATTTATCGAAGGCGAGGACTATGCAGAACTAAAGAGAGAACTCATCCCTGTTTTGTACCGAACGCTTAGACGGGATGTTGGAAAATATATGGACTTCAAAAGAAGAGAATGTCGAACGATTGATTTCATTCTTTCTCCCGATGAAGTCGAACTATATATGCGTGTGAACAACTTCTTAAAGCGTGATGCTTTGTATTCTATCCCCAATGCAAACAAGGGGTTAATTGTACTAGTTATCCGAAAGTTGCTTGCCTCGTCAAGTTATGCCTTGATAGAAACATTTGAGGTATTAAAAAGGAGGCTTGAAAAGTTATACGAAGGCACAAAATCAGCAAATGCTCAAGACGGTTTTGATTTATTCTGGGAATTTGTAGAAGATGAAATTGATGAATCTGGTTTTGAGGAAATCGATGATGAGGATACCGCTTTTCAAAAGCAGCAGATACAAGCTGAAATTGATGAGGTTAATGCAATCATAGAAACGGCAAGTCGTATCCAAAGTAATGCTAAGATAAAAGCCTTGAAAACTGCGATTCATACGGCTTTTGAGTATCAAGAAAAACAAGGCATTCCACAAAAGGTTGTTGTGTTTACGGAATCGAAGCGAACCCAGAAATACATTGCTTCAGAGTTGCGCAAGGACGGATTCGATGAAGATGATATTCTTTTGTTCAATGGCGACTTTAACGATGCCATGACCAAAGAAATCTATCGTGCGTGGAAGGTGAAAAACTTTGGCAAGACTAACTATGGTCGCGGAGTTGAGTACAAACACGCTATTGTGGATTATTTTAAGGAACATTCCAGAATCCTCATTGTAACAGACGCTGGTTCTGAAGGCTTAAATCTTCAATTTTGTAACACTGTTGTCAATTATGACCTTCCTTGGAACCCGCAGAAGATTGAGCAAAGAATTGGTCGTTGTCACCGTTATGGACAAAAGCATGACGTTGTTGCAATTAACCTTTTGAACACTGGCAACGAAGCTGATCGACGTGTTTATGAGATTCTGTCAAAGAAGTTTGAATTGTTTGACGGTGTATTCGGTGCTTCAGACATTGCATTGGGAGCACTGGAATCGGGAAGCAGTTTTGAAAAAACAATTCTGGATATTTATCAGCATTGCAGAACTAGAGCAGAGTTCAAAAAGGCATTTGATAAATTGGATCGTCAACTTGATGCTAAGCGCAACAAAAAAGCCATTCAGTTGCGTTCAATATTAATGACGGAAAGCTCTGGCGCAAAGGACGCTGCGCTTGAGAAAACAAAAAAAGATATAGATCGGTATCTACGAGAAGTGGATTATTGGTCTGAGGTTGCTGACCCAGAGGTCGAAGGAAAAACCTATTATTGGAAAATTGATAACTGGGGTAAGCAAACTTTCGGTTCGCATGGAACCTTATTTGTTGGCGCTTTTTGTAAATCCAACTGTGAAATGCTATTCCCAGTGTTGCTGCTCTGCGATGAGCAAGGCAGATACATTGACTTCACCGAGGATGACATCATTGGCGCACTTGAAACAGTAGATGATGAGGACGTTAGATACTTTAAGCCAACGGATGAAGAGATGGCGCAGTATAGAGATATTTATGACACTCTAGTTAAAGAGATGTTGGCCAAGTATCAAGCGGCATCCAAACCTGTGATGGATTACAACAGACGCAAGGTAGAGAATTGGGCTGATATTCAGCGAGAACAGTTGAACATTCAAATCGCTGAGATGACAACGGAAATTGAGGAGCTATCTGCCCAAGCCGCAGCAGCAAAAGACTTTTTGCAGAAGATTGATATTCGCAAAAAGGTTGAGGAGAAAAAAAACAGCTTCAGAAGGTACAAACTGCCTTCCATCAAAAGGTCTCCTCTATTCAAGCAGAGGCTGAAAGAGAAATCTCTGACTTTAATCAGCAATTCGATATTCAGCCGATTTTACTTGTCAATGTTGTGCTAAAGTTCTGATAGAAAGGAATTGGAGACACAGTTATGGAACATAAAGGGAAATTGGAATTGACCTGGGTTGGAAAATATGATGACAAGGTGCTCGAACCTCGTATTTTAGTTGAGGATCGTGAGAAATCATATGGAGACCCCCGTAGTGAAAATATGTTAATTCACGGTGATAACCTGATTGCACTACAAGCACTTCAGCAGGATTTTTATGGCTCGATAAAGTGTATCTATATCGATCCCCCATATAATACAGGCAGCGCACTTGTTGGGCAGAAGTACGACGATAATTTGGAGCATAGTACCTGGTTGACCTTGATGAGGAGTAGGCTTGTACTTTTAAGGGAGTTACTTTGTGAGGAAGGAACTATATGGATTCAGATTGATGATGAAGAGCAAGCATACTTAAAGGTGCTTTGTGACGAGGTGTTCGGACGAGGAAACTTCGTTAATATGATTTCTGTCAATATGAAGAATATTGCCGGAGCATCTGGTGGTGGTGAAGATAAACGCCTGAAGAAAAATTGTGAATATATCCTTATTTACGCTAAGGATTATACCCTTTTACCACTTTTTAATGGGCCATATGTCTACACGGAAATGTCTGAGCTTATTCAGCAATATCTGGATGAAGGAAAAAGCTGGAAATACACTTCCGTGTTGGTTAATCCCGGTGCAAAAGAGTATATAGGATCTACTGTAGATGGAGCTGGAAATGAAATTAAAGTTTACCGCCGAACAGGTGTGGAAACAATGTCTATCAACCAAATTGCAAAAAAAGAAGGCCTTACCATCAAGGAAGCATATAGAAAACACGGAATTAATGTATTTAGGACAACTAATGCTCAAACTTCAATAAGAACAAGAATCATTGAATACAGAAAGCAAAATGATATTCACGATCCATATCTTTCGATAGAGTATATCCCTCGAACAGGCAAAAATAAGGGCGTGGTTTATGAGCAATTCTATAAGGATGAGGGCTGCAATTTATTTGTTTGGCTGAGAGATACATCAGAGGTCATTGATGGCGAACTATTCAAAAAAGATCTTCAGGGGACCTACTGGGATATGAATGCTTGGATGAAAAATCTTACCAAGGAAGGTTCCGTCGAATTTGGTAATGGAAAAAAGCCAGAACAGCTAATCAGGCAAATTTTTGAAATGACTACTGAACCAGGCGATTGGGTTCTAGACTCTTTCTTGGGGTCTGGAACTACAGCTGCGGTTGCAACTAAGATGGGCCGAAAGTGGGTTGGCATTGAACTTAGAAATCATGCATACACCCATTGCAAGGTTCGACTTGATAGAGTCATCAGCGGTGAAGATGCTGGAGGTATTACAAAAGCCGTGGGTTGGGAAGGTGGAAGCGGCTATCATTTTTATGAACTTGCACCGAGTCTTCTTGTCAAAAATGAGCGTTTACCAATTTATCAAATAAACCCTGAGTACACCTTTGAAATGCTGTGCGAAGCTATTTGCAAAATCGAAGGATTCAAATACAAACCAGACGGCGTGTATCACGGACACTCTTCAGAAAAGAGATTCATCCATATCACAAAAGAATTTGTAAACGCCGACTATATTCGTTCTATTACGACTACTCTTGGTGAAGATCAATCACTACTGGTGTATAGTACAAAGGTTCAGTCTGATCTGAGACTTCCAGATAACATTGAAGTCAAGCGTATCCCGAAGGATTTGCTGGACAAGTGTACTTTTGAAAGCGAGGTGCGATAAATGGCTGATATTGTCGCTAAAATTGGATATGCCATGAGTCTGCGCAAGCCCCAACAGGAAGCGCTTTCCTATCTGGATGCAATCAGTACTCACTGCGATTATAAGAAGGATAGTAAGGCAACGATTGAGGCTGTTGCAACAGAATACTGTGAAAAGCAACGTAAAATCAAAGTTGACGATAAATTTGATTTCCCCTCTTTCTGTTATGCTATGGCAACCGGCATTGGCAAAACTCGCCTTATGGGTGCAAGTATTTATTATCTTTACAAGACGAAGGGCTATCGCCACTTTTTTATTTTGGCACCGGGCAATACAATCTATGAAAAACTTCGGAAAGAGTCTAATCCGAATCATCCAAAGTATATCTTTAAGGGATTAGAATCAGAAATGGGACGCCCGAAAGTGTATGACGGCGAAAACTATGATTCTTATCCTGTAAGATATAAGCAGATGAGCCTTCAGCTTGAAAAAGGCTCAGAAATTGAGCTGTTTATTTTTAATATCGGCAAGATTTTTAACAGCAAAACTGACACCCAGTTTAACTTCCATAAGTTCAAAGAAACTCTAGGAATGTCCTTTGCGGAGGTTCTTTCTAGTTTTGATGATCTTGTGATTTGTATGGATGAGGCGCACCGTTACTATGCCCCAGCTTCCATGAAAGCCATTAACTTTCTAAAGCCTGCCTTGGGTTTAGAATTTACAGCGACTCCTAAATCAACCAATAACGTAATTTACGCCTATGACTTGGCACGGGGTGCTGTAGAGGGATATTTGAAAACTCCTGTTGTCATGGGACGCTCTAACATGGCTGGGTATAGCGCAGAAGACATTGAGGAAATGAAAATACGCGATGGCTTAACATTGCATGAGCATCGTAAGGGAGTTCTTCGACAATTTTGTAATGACAATGGTCTGCCGTATGTAAAGCCTATCGTTTTGATTGCTTGCCGTGATACAAATCATGCCAAGGAGATCCGCACACTAATTGATAGCGATGGATTTTTGAATGGTAGATACAAAGGTAAAGTTATTGAAATCCATTCCAATATGAAAGGCGATGAATCGGAGGAAAACATCCGATTGCTCCTTTCCATTGAACACACCCAGAATCCAGTTGAAATTGTTCTTCATGTCTACAAGTTGAAAGAGGGCTGGGATGTCAATAATCTTTTCACTATCATTCCGTTAAACGCAGCAAAAAGCGATATTTTGGCTATGCAGACTATTGGTCGCGGTCTTCGTCTACCTTTTGGCAAAACTACTGGCAATGAGGATATTGACACACTGGATATTGTCGCTCACGATCATTACCGCGAATTGGTGGATGAAATTAAAAATAGTGATATTTTCCGGTATCGAGATTTGGACAAGTCCGTGGTTGAACCTTTAGACACAGTAGATATTAGCAGTCCTGTTGACGAAGATCAGCTCACTATTTTTGACTATGCTGTGACTGATGCTGGTGTGAAGTCTTTTTCAGAAATCAATACCAACACAAAAACGCAACAGGAATTGTACGAGGCATATTTGAAGGCTTTTGGTTCTGGGAAGAGGCAAGAACAAACACCATCCGATATGCAACAGCTTACTATGGAGCAAGTTTTTGGTACAGGAACTAGCAGTAAAGAAACTAAGCTAGATGAAAATTCGCATGATTCAAAAGTAGATAATAAGGATAAAAAAACTTTGTCTAAAAATGAATTTGTTCAAAAAATCAAGGAATATTCGGGTAAGGCTATTTCTGTACCGAAAATTTTGGTACAAACAACATCTGAGGTTACGTTTAATCGCTTTAAGGTTAAAAGAACCATTCCAGATTTTGAAGTTGCAATGGCTAAAATTGAAAGATTTGATGCTATAAACCAGCAGCTTCTAACTTCTGTCGATGCACAGATTCTGGAAGTAGACAATGCACTGAATACACTAGCATGTATGCTTCTTGACTCTATAAGTGAGCTATCCTATGAAGATGCTGATTTCATTATTGATGTTGTGAATCAGTATCTTGAACAAATTGATGGTACTGAGGAGGACAAGCGTAAGATAGTTCGTCGTTATGCCTCTTTGATTGTTTCTGATATCAGAAAACAGATTTTTGAACATACAGAACGTAAAACTGAGGATATTCATATTGTTCAGAAGGATTTGATTCTGTTCCGTAAGTTCGTAAAGAATGTCAAGAAAGATGGTCAAGTTCGTTTTGATAAACCATTTACGGACAAGGCAAATATCAAGAAATATCTGTTTATAGGATATAAGAAGGCATATTATACCGAAAATACTTTTGACAGTGATCCAGAACGTCTATTTTCTATCATTCTTGAAGAAGACCCAGATGTGATTCGTTGGATTAAACCACCTTTGAATCAGTTGGGGCTTTTCTGGCAGGCTGGTCAACAGTATAACCCAGACTTCTTGGTAGAGACAACAAGTGGAAAGTTCATGGTAGAAGTAAAGGCTTCCAATGAAGTCACCACCAATGAAGTTGTTGCAAAAGCGCGTGAAGGTATCAAATGGTGTCGTTTTGCATCTACAGCAGACCCTGACCATAAGGTTTGGGAGTATCGCTTGATTTCTGATGATAACATCATACTTGGAAACACTTGTAAGTATACTCTAGGTACAGCACATAAGATCAAGGAGGGATAACTGTGCCTGATAGATTCAAATATGCAAAAGTGCGGCAGGAGATTATCAATGCTCTTAGAACTGACTTGATGGGACCCCAGTCTGCCAATGAGATATTAGATGAAAACCCGAAAAGTGCCTATATTATCGGTATGCTTGCTTCTCAGGCGGTTGATAAAGGTATTGCTACCGCTGGTGAACAAGAGGTGGATGTCGATATTGCGTATGGTGATTCTGACGATTATACCGCTGGTGAAGATGATGATAATGAACCTATAATGACAACCAGCTTTAAGCTGCCTACGTCTATAGGTATTAGTTTTTACATCGCATCATCCACTAAGAGTATCAACATTGACGTCTCTTGGGGCGACTATGTACGCTTTGTAGACAAGAAAGTCGGGAAAGATGGCAAGGAATATAACCATGCTAGTTTTACCCGACAACCAATGAAATCTACAATTTGCATTGATTTTACCTCTTTTGAAAGAAATGCAGAATTCCGTCTTGCAGAAGATTCAAATATTGTCGTATACATTTCCAGAATACCTCTAAAAACTGGCTATTCGTTGGTAACGGCCTCAGTTATAAATCGCCGTAAGAATTCAGAAAATGAAGTGGAATCTATGATGTTTCAAGTTGAATTGAAAGCTTATTCCGCCGATGGAGATAGGGTTTTCTTCTCTGAAAATATTTGTCGAGATGTGCTTGCTGAGGATGAGTTCTACTTTGAACAACGTCCGATTTTGGGGCGTGGTAGGAATTGTGCTGCAACATGGGATGAGCCTGTTGATGGAAAAACGACATGGATAAAATCTGATTTCATTCCTGAATATGAATTTCCTGGTGTAAGCGCTGCTTTGAAAGGATTTGATAAGTTCTTTTTCTCAATGCGATTCATGTCCAATCCTAAAAACAAAGATGGTATCCTTGAACGGTTAAATATTTTAGCTGATTCATATGAGAAATGGATTGAACAAAAACTTGTCTCAGATGAGAAAATGACCAGTCAGGAATTTAAGAGTACAATAGGCGATAAAGTGGTTGCCCATTGTAGAGAAGCCTTGAATAGAATTCGTGAAGGTATTTTTCTTATCACAAGTAATGAGATGGCGTTTGATGCGTTTTGCTTTATGAACCGCTCCATGCTGCTTCAGAGAAATATTATGAGTTACTCGAAGAAGCATGGCACTGGCATAGAATGTAATTTCAAGGATTTTGTAGACCCAAGAAATCCGGATACCGATTTTGGATGGAGACCTTTCCAGATTGCTTTTATTCTGATGAATTTAAGTGGAATTGTAAATCCGTTGCATAAAGATCGCGAAGAGGTTGACCTGCTTTATTTTCCGACTGGCGGCGGTAAAACAGAGGCATATTTGGGATTGATGGCATTTGTCATTGCAAACAGAAGATTACGGGCGTCGGATACATCTGAATACAATTCGGATGGTGGCGTAACGGCAATACTCCGCTACACACTTCGTCTTCTGACCACACAACAACGAGATCGTATAACGAAAATGGTTCTTGCTGCTGAGCTAATCCGCCAAAAAACATATCCAAAGTATGGAACCGAACCAATCAGCATCGGTTTCTGGGTTGGTGGAGGTGTAACACCAAATAAATTCGAAGAGCTAGTAGAAAAGGCTGATAAGCCGGGTGAGGCGAAAAGAAAACGCAACCTGCTCTATAAGCAACTGTTAACTTGTCCCTTTTGTGGAAAGCCACTTACGGAAGAAGAATTCTACATTGATCCTGAGCAGAAATCTGTTGCAATTTATTGTGCAGACAATACTTGCCTGTTCTATAAATACAAGCAAAAGCGGATTCAGATTCCGGTATATCTTGTGGATGAAGAAATCTATGCAAAGTGCCCGACAATTATTCTGTCCACAGTTGATAAGTTTGCCCGTTTACCTTGGGACGTTAAAACCAACGCTCTATTTGGACGGGTAGATAGAGTTTGTAGTCGAGATGGATATGTTGCTATAGGTGAAGAACATAAACGGCATAACAGAACACAAAAGTTGCCAACATCAACATTAACACCAATTCGCCCATTCCTTCCACCAGAGCTAATTATCCAAGATGAGTTGCATTTGATTACTGGTCCGCTTGGAACCGTATATGGTGCATATGAGACCATCATAGAGGAAATGTGTACTTATGGAGAAAAAAGAATTAAGCCCAAATATGTAGTTTCAACTGCTACTATAAAAAATGCATCCGAACAGACAAAGTGTCTTTATGCGCGTAAATCCACGGCGCAATTTCCGCCGAATGGTTTTGAGATTGGAGATAGTTTCTTTATAAACGAAATTCCTATTAAAGATGATCCGTTCCGAAAGTATGTAGGAGTTTGCGCACCAGGGCAATCGGTCAAGACCACTTTGCTGAGAATGTATGCAATTATTCTCCAAACTGCGTTCCAACTTGCCCAAGAGGATGAGTATAAGGATGTCATTGATCCCTACTATTCACTAGTTGGGTACTATAACAGTATTCGAGAGTTGGGGGGTGCCGTTCGTTTGTTGCAAGACGATATTCCGAAGCGAATCTATCGAATTAAAACGAAGTATAACATGGAAAAAGTTCGTTATCTCAACAAAAGAGTTGAAATCACATCGAGAATGTCGTCTTATGAAATTCCTAACAAGCTAAGACAGCTTGAAGCAACATGTGATTCCAAGGATTGTCTTGATACTGCGGTTGCAACGAATATGATAGCAGTTGGTATGGATGTTGACAGACTTGGATTAATGGCAGTAACCGGTCAGCCGAAGCAAAATTCCGAGTATATTCAGGCTACAAGCAGAATTGGTCGTGCGTTTCCTGGCCTAGTATTTACTCTCTATAATCCGTACCGTCCTCGTGATCTTTCTCATTATGAAAATTTTACAGGTTACCACTCTCAGCTATATAGATTTGTAGAAGGAACCACTGCAACGCCGTTCTCTGCAAGAGCTAGAGATCGTGTGCTGCACGCTTTGATTATTTCAGCAATTCGGCTCAAATATCCAGATATGGCTTCCAATGAGGGGGCTGCTGAGATTGCAACTCTTTCCGCAGAGCAAATGACTGAGATAAAGTCTTTAATTATGGATCGTTTGAATATAGTCAAGCCGGAAGTTCGAAAAGATGCTGAAACTGAGATTGATCAATTTATCGATTGGTGGAAACTCTTGGCTGCTCAAGGCAAACCATTGCGGTATTATGTCTATGGAACAGAAAAATATAATAGGCTTATGAATTACTATGGACAAGCTTGTAAAGATACTGAAAAGGCTACACTTAACGCTATGCGCGAAGTGGAAAATGCTGCAAATATGTTCTATTACACGGAGGAGTAACATGGCTGGATATGATAACAATAAATTGGGTGAATTACGCCCAAACCAAATTATTACTACCTTTGGCCCTGGTGCAATCGTTGATGCGGTCAAGGATTCTGTAACAGTATTAGACATTAACTATTGGAATGAAAAAGGTAAGAAAATTATTGATGGCAGACTGGCCTCATATCTTGGGGTTGACTGTTTCTATATGCCTCGTACTTCTTACTCAGGGGATGTTCCAGTTGTTTCCTTCCCGTATATTCATGTTTGTTCCAACTTAAAGTGCGGACGTCTTTTTGATATGCGAGACAATTTCGACTTAAATCGTTATCTAAGATTTGGAGTAAATTGTCCGGATTGCCACAAACCTGCATATCCTGCTCGTTTTATCACAATTTGCGAAAATGGACACATGGATGATTTTCCTTGGAGATGGTGGGTTCATCGTGGGGAAACCAATTGTAAGGGGCAGCTTAGGATGTATTCTACTGGCAATACCTCTACACTTGCAGATATGTGGGTGGAGTGCAAGTTATGCGGGGCAAAACGTAGTATGAGTGGAGCTACTCAGGAAGATAATTTCTCCGGTTTGCATTGTACGGGACATCATCCATTTCGACCCAAATTAAGGAATGAGAAATGTGAGAAAAAAGTAATTCCATCACAGAGAGGTGCATCTAATGTCTACTTTTCTGTGAGTAGAAGTGCAATCTCTATTCCGCCTTGGGTAAATCCATTGTACAATTTGATTGATGAACATCTTCATGATATTGAATTGCTGACAGATGTAATGGGGGATGACGGTATCACTGCTGCATATAAAAAATACTTTGCAGATAGATATTCTCGTGAAGAATTTGATGAAGCTCTTGCTCGACGATTAAGGAATATTACTGAGTTCAAAGAAATCAAACAGATGGAGTATGATGCTATTACTCATCACAATGACCCTACGTATGCTTCAAACAAGAAACACTTTAAGGCAGAGGAAGATTTACTACCTGAATATCTCAAACCGTATTTTAATCGTATTATTAGAATTACGCGCCTTCGAGAAGTAAAAGTTTTGCTTGGATTTACTCGTGTAGATGCTCCAGATCCAGATGCAGATGTTCAGGCAAATGTTGTATATCTTAATAAGGGGAAAAACGAAAAATGGTTACCAGCTGCCGAGGTAAACGGCGAGGGTGTTTTTATTGAGTTTAATGAGGACACATTGAGTCAATGGCTTGATATTCCAACTGTCAAAACGCTTTCTCAGAGATATGCAGAGTGCTATGAGGAGTTCTGTGCTTCTAAAGGATGGACTTTGAATGTAAGGAGAAATGCTATATACGTTCTTATGCACACATTTGCTCACCTGTTAATCAAGCAAATGTCAATGGAATCTGGATATTCTTCGTCTGCAATACGGGAACGTATATATTTTAGTGAGAAGATGGCAGGTATCCTTCTTTATACAGGTAGTACTGATAAAGAAGGCTCTTTAGGTGGGTTGGTGGAACTTGGAAATATCAATAAGTTAGTGCCGATAATGAAGGAAGCTTTTCAGGAAGCACTCCTTTGCACTAATGATCCGGAGTGTATGAGTAATGTGCCGGCTAGTAACAACCTGAATGGTGCAGCATGCCACTCATGCTGTATGATTTCTGAAACTGCTTGTGAAAATGGAAATCGAATGCTTGATAGAGGATTGGTAGTACCTATTGCCTTGCGAGAAAAAGAGTCTTTCTTTGGAAAGTTGGTGTGCGAGTTATGTCAACTGGAAATATAAATCTTGATATTTTGCTAGGACAAATAAACACTGATAGAATTGCTGGAACAAATGTTTCGATACCACAAATTATGACGAGATATCCATCTTTGTCTTGGACACAAGCAGAAGAAATCTATAAAATGGTATCAACAGCGTATACTGCAAATTCAAGCATAGATGCTTCATTGGTTGCGACTATGCCTGCATCTTTTTCAGTAAAGGCAAAATCTACAAAAAATACTGTAGAAAGTTTGATTCGTGGAGCTGAGAGATGTATTTTGATTACTGGTTACTCGTTGTCAGGGTATTTTGCAGACCTTCTTGATGTGCTTATAGAAAAAAGTCAAAAAGGCGTCTACATCAAGTTTTTTATTAATAATTTTCAAGCACAGAAAAGCATTGAAAAACTTTTCCGATATAAAGGGAGATTCCTTCATTTATATAATTTCGTTAATGGGAGTGATTCTATTTCCGCATTGCATGCCAAAGTGATTTCTGTTGATCAAGAAAAAACTTTAATTACTTCTGCGAACTTATCTTACCATGGTCAAGAAGGAAATATAGAGCTAGGAACCCTCGTACAGTCTATGGAATTTGCCAAACAAGTTGATGATATTTTTACACATTTGATCTTTACTAAAGTAGTAAAAGAAGTATAAGAAGTATAAGATGTGTAGCTCATATATGAATCACTAACTGGTTTTATTGACAAATTAGATGATATCTCTTATGGGAATTTGAAAATAAAAGATGTACTGACATCCTCTATTGTTTCTATTGAGGTATATAGCCTATTACTGATTAACTAATAGAAGATGTTGATATACCTATAGCATTTAATTAGGAGAGATGAAACTCATAGAGAAATTTCAATAAAAATATTCTATATCACTTCTAAGCTATCCAATTGACCATTTTAAGCAAAAACTCCGCTAGAAGGACTTGAATAGACCATAAGATAAGAATAGCTTGCATCAAATAAAACCACGTCGAATCAAATCTGCTATATAAAAAGTTTAGAAACGGATTAATGCTAAGCATAATGTATCTTAGAGTAATGACCTGATTAATGGAACACATCATCAAATTAGACATATAATAAATTAAATATCCACAAGTCCTTATCCGCGACCAGCGGTCGTGTATCCGAGTCACATTTCCAGTTAATTGATAACGGTTAAAACTTTATGTTTTAGCCGTTTTTTGTATGTCTAATGGGTATAGTAAAAAGCTGACTTAACTTGGTAGATGAGTTACTTTAGTATATGACGAAATTTTATCAATGAAAAACATAAGAAGTTTACTGAATATAGATGTAAATATTACAGAGAATACTATTATTTAAATCAGATAATATGTGGTTGAGATTTACTATATATGAGTATCCAGCTTTTTTATTGGAAGTCTTAAGCGTAAAAGCGATCTTTGATAGACATATAAATTGATAGTATATGTATAGAAATCACCGTTTTGAGTATAAAATGCATTTTGTGGATACGGCAATCAAATGGTGGTAAAAGAAATAGAGAAATTAATATTACGAACGATCAAATAAATTGAAAAGGAGTTGCAGACTATTTAAGGGTGATAAAGCTTAAAAAATGTTTCCAAGACTAGGAACAGAGGGAATTATCAGGTTATTTGATGTCCTTTTAAAAGAACTGCTGCAAAAGATAAATCTTGATGGGTATAGTTAAGCCTTGTGTTATGTCAATAAATGCACAATCATGGTTCCTCTATGAATGCATAAGGCGTGATAATTTTGAACAAAAATCTTACAAAACGATCACTCTGTTGATATTTGATTTATATTATGTTAAGTTGATTTTAAGAGAAGCTAAAGAAATCGATTTTAAACTATAGCAAAACGGGCGAAGAAATTTCTGTTTTTATGGTGTATTGCAGGTTTTTAATATGGGGAACTGATGAAAGCTTTCTATCTGTTTGCCATCGAAAAGTAGTTTATGTATGAAAAATGTCTGGGGGATCAAAATGAAAATGGAATGTATGATCGTTCATAATGTAATGCCAGTATATATAAAAGGAATGGTGGACAAAGAAACCGCTGCCCTTGTCAGGAGCCATCTAACAAGATGCACAGCGTGTGCTGTGGAATATAAGAGTATGAAGGCTTGGCATAGAGGGAATAGGTCTTCAGAGCAGGAGGAATCTGTGGCTGAACAAAAGGAACATCCGTTTCTACAGATCTGGAAAAAGCTGCGCAAGAAGCCTATTCTCATAGGGGTGATTGTCATAGCGTTGCTATATTTTTTCCCAGTTTATCATTTGGTGCCTGCCTACGCTGCATCTTATTATGAAAAAGAAGATTTGGCAAAGCTGCTGTTTATTTTGGAAGTTTTTCAGATCGGGCAGCTGTTCAGCCTATCCTAAGACAGGCTAATGCAGCATTTAGCGACTGGACTCATACGCAGGCTGAAAATGAGGAACGGTATGGGCTTCTTGCAAGATATGCACATGACCGTGATTCTTATGATGGCAGAGTAAAGTTTATGGAACATTCTCTTGAATTGTGGTCTGCTCATCTTGGTGAAACAGAGGGTTCCATGTGGGTTTATTACTCTCAGGAAGCAATCGATAGTGATAGGAATACTGTTCATGGCAGTTGGAAGTGTACAGCCCTTTGGAGACTGGAGAAAAATGCGGCAGGAGAGTGGGAAGTGGTTGAAATTGAAGACGCACCATAATAGATCGATTTCTGTCTATACAGGGTGAAGGATTTGTGGCTTTTTCCCTGTTATTTTATGTGGAGGAAATATGTCAGAAGATTGAGGTTCATTTGATTTTTTGATAAAATAAAAATCAGAATGAAAAACATTGGAAGCAATGAGGTAGAGGAGGAGAAAAGCCATGGCATATAGCGAACTGGTGAAAAATTTTAATCGCATTCGTGAATATATGCGGGAATTTTATGTCTATGGCTTTAAGAGTCGGGATGAATATACCAGAAAAAGTGCGCGTTCCTATGATGATGAACGAAGGCGCTTAGAAAGCTGGATGGGAGACTATATGGGATTTCGCCAAAATGCAGAGGGAAAAAATGTATTCATTTCCATTGACAGCAGGGCTGCCCAGCATAACCCCCTTTATAAAGCATGGAAAACCAAAAGTTTTACGGATGGAGATATTACACTTCATTTTATACTGATGGATATTTTCGCTTGCGCAAAGGAACCTCTTTCTTTGACAGAAATCACTGATCAGATAGATGCATACCTTTCGGCTCTTCAGGAGCCAAAGACCTTTGACGTTTCTACTGTGCGAAAAAAACTGAAGGAATATATTTCCGAGGGGATTGTATGGGGTGAAAAACAGGGGAAAACCATGTACTACGGCTGGACAATGTCAAAATGTGATTTGGACAGTGATATATTGGACTTTTTTTCTGAAATTGCCCCCTGCGGTGTCATTGGTTCGTTCCTGTTAGATCAGACAAAGGAACAGGAGAGCCCCTTTGCATTTAAGCATCACTATATTACAGGAGCAGTGGATAGTGAGATATTATGCACTGCTTTCATGGCAATCAGAGAAAAGCGCAGTGTTACGCTGGAAACACATAACCGCCGCAAAGAACACCCGTCGGAATCCCATGTGGTTCCTCTGCGCATTATGGTCAGTGCCCAAAGCGGCAGACAATATTTAATGGCTTATTCATCCAGATTCAGACGGATTTTATCTTTTCGGTTAGATCATATCATATCGGTGAAAATGGGCGAAGTCAGTGAACGGTTTGATCAAATGCTGGAAAAATTGAACCAGATGCAGAATAATATGTGGGGTGTCAGTACGCAAAGCAGGTGGGGCAATCGTTTGGAGCATGTGGAATTTACCATTCGCTATGGGGCAAATGAGCAGCATATTCCCAAGCGGCTGGAACGCGAAAAACGCTGTGGAACGGTGGAGCATTTGGATGATAATACCAGCAGATTCACGGCAGATGTATACGATTCCAGCGAATTGATTCCTTGGATCAGGACATTTCTCTGCCGTATCACAGAAATCCATATTTCCAATAGAAAACTGGAAGATCAGTTTCGGAAAGATATTAATATGATGTATGTTCTTTATGGACTGGAAGATGGTGAAGCACATGATATTCAGTGAATTATATAGTACATATTACCGCACAGTGGCAAAGATATTGAAAGAAGCGGCAGAGCACCCCATAGATGTAAAGGAAATGCGGCATATTGTAGAGCAATATGCTTTTGGAGAAAGTACACTTCATATTCTGCCTGCCATTGAAGAACAACGGTGGCAGTTGATTTTGCCTGATGGCAGAACACCGCTGCGCAAAGAACCAATGATGCCATTGACCCTTTTGGAAAAACGCTGGTTAAAAGCCATTGCCCTTGACCCTCGTATGCGGCTGTTTGGTGATAATATTTTTGATTTTCCAGATGTAGAACCTCTGTTTTTGCCGGAAGATATTATTGTTTTTGACCGTTATGCAGACGGAGATGATTATGAAGATGAAACATATATACAGAATTTTCGTTTGATTCTGGATGCTGTCAAAAATCAATATCTTCTGAAAATTACATTGCAAAACCGCAGAGGCAATCCCTTGCAGATGCGAGTGATGCCACAGTGTTTAGAATATTCGGAAAAAGATGATAAATTTCGTCTCATTTGTTCTTCGGATCGTTACGGCAGCACCATCAATTTGGGCAGGATCATAAGCTGTGAAAAGTGTCAGGATTCCGTTGTGCGAAATCTGACAAAGAAAACAGAACGTCAGCGTAAAGTGGTATTTGAATTGGTAGACCAGAGAAAGACTATGGAAAGGGTATTGCTTCATTTTGCTCACTACGAAAAAGAAGCAGAAAAACTGGATGAAAAGCATTACCGCGTTACAGTTATTTATGATAAAGAGGATGAAACGGAAATGGTCATTCGGATTCTTTCTTTTGGCCCAATGATAAAAGTAACAGCTCCGCAGCATTTTGTGGAGTTGATAAAACAAAGATTGCTTCAACAAAAAAGTTGCGGACTTTAATGTTCGCAACTTTTTTTCCGTGATGATTTTGGAAAATACAGGTAGAATAAAGATACAAACAGAGAAACACATCCCTGAAGGGAATCGGATTCTCTCAAATGGAAAAAGGTGCGTACAGCAAATGCAGACTATAGACGCTTTCACAACTTCTATACACAGATATTAATCTGTCAGAAACGCACCTTGTAAAAATGAAAAAGGCGCAAACAGCAAATTTGACTGTAGAGGACCCAAAAGCCTAGCACAGACAGATGCAAATCTGTAGAATTTGCGCCTTGTGAAGATACAAAAGACGCAGACAGCAATTGGACTGTAGAAGGCTAGAAACCTTCGGTGCAGGCAGATGCAAATCTGTAAAATTTGCGTCTTGTAAAAATGAATAAAGGCACCAACAGCAATTCATCATGCTATCTTTATAGCGGGTGGTTTTCACACCATCTGCGAGGGTTGTTCCCAAAATTTACATGGTGCCTTGTGAAAACAAGAAAAGGAGGATTATTATGTTGGAATATATGAAACAGGAAGCTAATATGACAACAACAGAAAATGGTGCAGCTACATACGCTTCCAGCGGTTCTGAATGTCTGGATCTCTTTGCTACCATTGGGGCATTGCGCAGAGAAAGTGACGACGAAATCATTGCTCGATTTGTTCGTGCATATACAGAAGATGCAGATATGGCTATGAAACTCCTTTTCTTTGCAAGAGATGTGAGAGGCGGATTAGGTGAAAGAAAAGTGTTTCGGACAATTCTTAATTGGCTGGCAAAGAATGCATCAGCTTCTGTTCAGAAAAATCTGTCTTATGTGGCAGAATATGGGCGATTCGATGACCTTTTGGCATTGATGGATACACCCTGCGAAAAAGAAATGCTGGTTTATTTGCGGAAACAATTTGAATGTGATATGAAAAATCTTGCTGAGGGAGAACCTGTTTCTCTGTTGGGAAAATGGCTTCCTTCTGTTAATGCATCCAATCCGGAGACAGTATGTCAAGGGAAAAAGATTGCCAGAGCCTTTGGTATGAATGACGCAGCCTACAGAAAAGCCCTGACTGCGCTGAGAGCCAAAATTCGTATCATTGAGAACCATCTGCGAGAGAAAGATTATACTTTTGATTATGAACAGCAGCCCTCCAAAGCTCTGTTCAAATATCAAAAAGCTTTCTGGCGGAATGACAGAGAAAGATATGAATCTTTTCTTTCCAGAGCAATTTCTGGCGATGCAAAGCTCCATGCAGATCATGTGACACCCTATGAATTGGTAGAACCTTATCTGAATACAAGATGGAACTGGAATATTTCCCAGGAGGAGGAAGCAGTTCTGAATGCCACATGGGCTGCTTTGCCGGACTTTGGCACCGATGAAAACGCCCTTGCAGTTATTGATACTTCTGGCTCCATGTATTGCCCTGGGAAACCCGTTCCGGCGGCGGTGGCGTTGTCCTTGGGGTTGTATTTTGCAGAACATAACAAAGGTGTTTTCCGCAATCATTTCATTGAGTTTTCTAGAAAACCACGGCTCATTGCTGTGAAGGGGGAGACATTTGTAGACAAACTGCGATATCTATTAACATTTAATGAGATTGCGGATACCAATCTGGAAGCGGTCTTTGATTTGATTTTGTGGACAGCAGTGAAACATCAGGTGCCGCAGGAGGAACTGCCGGCGAAGTTGATTATTATTTCAGACATGGAGTTTAACTACTGCGTCAACAACGCTTCCAAAACCAATTTCGAAAATGCAAAGCAGAAATATGCAGCAAAAGGATATCGCCTGCCAGAAGTTGTGTTTTGGAATGTTGCCAGCAGAAATCGACAGCAGCCGGTGAAGATGAATGAACAGGGGGTTGTACTGATTTCTGGCGCCACACCAAGAATATTTTCCATGGTAGCCGGAGGAAATCTTTCACCCTATACATTTATGATGGAAGTTTTGAAAAGTGAACGCTATGCCCCTATAGCGGCATAGCTTCTCCCAAAGGAGGGGAGCAGTATGTTAGAAATCAAAGGAAAAATGAATACAGCCATTTGTTATGCGAAAGTCATTGAGGATGTTGCCATTGAACAGATTCGCCGAATGTGCGACTATGGTCTCACAGAAGGCAGCAAAATTAGAATCATGCCAGATGTCCATGCTGGGAAAGGCTGTACCGTTGGTACCACAATGACGGTAAAAGATAAGGCGTGTCCCAATATTGTTGGGGTAGATATCGGATGCGGAATGTATACCGTAAAATTGGCAGAAAAAGAAGTGGATTTTCAGAAACTGGATGAAGCCTGTCATTATATCCCTTCCGGCAGAAATGTGTGGGAAGGCAGACTGGAACGGTTTGATTTGACACAGCTGCGCTGCTATCGTTCTTTGCGTGATGCCAAAAGACTGGAACGCTCTTTGGGCACACTGGGCGGCGGAAATCATTTTATTGAAGTAGATCAGGCTGCGGACGGTACCTGTTATCTGGTGATTCACTCCGGCAGCCGCAATTTGGGAAAACAGGTGGCAGAAGTTTATCAACAGCTTGCCATTGACCTGCATATGGGAAAAGAGGATTATTTCCGCCAAAGAGACGAAATCATCCGTACATATAAGGCAGAAGGCAGACGGGCAGAAATTCAGGAGGCTTTGAAAGAACTGAAGAACAATTATGAAACACAGGATTTGCTGGTTCCAGAAGATATTTGCTGGCTCTATGGAACATTCCTGGAAGATTATTTGTATGATGTAGAAATCTGCCAGCGTTTCGCAAAGCGAAATAGAGAAAGAATGGCGGAAATTATTCTGGAAAGAACAGGCATGACTGCTGTAGAATCTTTCCATACTATCCATAATTACATTGATGTGGATGAAATGATTCTCCGCAAGGGTGCTATTGCGGCGCATGCCGGAGAAAAAGTCCTGATTCCCATCAATATGCGAGATGGCTCTATTATTGCGGTGGGAAAAGGCAATCCGGAATGGAACCATTCGGCACCTCATGGGGCAGGGCGTGTCATGTCCAGAGCAAAGGCAAAGGAAATGCTGAATATGGAAGCATATAAAGAAGCTATGGCAGGGATTTACACAACTTCTGTTAACGAGGACACACTGGATGAAGCGCCTATGGCATATAAATCACTGGAGGACATTTTGGATGTCATCGGCGAAACAGTGGAAGTCATTGATGTGATGAAGCCAATTTATAATTTTAAAGCATCTGGAGACGATGCACCTTGGAAAAAGAGAAAGGAGGAAACCGATGGAACAGACGATCATCAGAAAACTTCGTGAAATTGAACAAAATGAGCATGTTCGTATCCTCCTTGCCGTAGAATCCGGCAGCCGTGCATGGGGCTTTCCTTCTTCAGACACCGATTATGATGTGCGGTTCATTTATATTCGGCAAAAAGAAGACTATCTTCGTCTGGAAAAAACAAGGGATGTGATTGAATTGCCATTGGATGACGTTTTGGATATCAATGGCTGGGATTTGCAGAAAACATTGCGTCTTTTTCATAAATCCAATCCCACACTATTTGAATGGTTTTCTTCTCCCATTGTGTATATGGAAACACCTTTTGCAGAAACATTTCGGTCTATGATGGGAAATTTTTTCTCAGTCAAAAGAAGTCTTTACCATTATATCCATATGGCAGAGAAAAACAGACGAGAGTATCTGGAAGGAGAAATGGTCAAAGTGAAAAAATATTTTTATGTACTTAGACCAGTATTGGCATGCCGTTGGATTTTGGAGAAGAAAACACCACCTCCCATGTTGTTTTCAGAACTAATGAAAGCAGAACTTCCTGACAGCTTGCAGGAAGAAGTAGATAAGCTTCTGAAGCTAAAACAACATTCACCAGAAGTGAAGATGATTGAAAAAGTAGATAAGATCAATGTATATCTGAAAAATTCCATTGAAGATATTCGAGATGATTTAAAAACTTTAGAAGAAACAAATATGGCTGATTGGCAGCAATTGAATGATCTGTTTCTGCGGCAATTGCAGTCTGTTTAAAAATCCGGCACAATAGGGTTCTCCCTGTGTCGGATTTTTTTGTTTGAGAAAAACAGCTCAGCGAATTTTCATGGAATGATGGGTCAAGTTATGGTATAATGTCAAAAAGAGAATCTTTTCCGTATGAAATGGAAGAAATATTGGAGGCAACAAATGATAAAATGGAAACAGTGTATGTTCGGGGCTGTACTGGCGGGGGCAGTATGTATGAATGTGCCGCAGACAGCCTTTGCTTATGATGTACCTGAAATGATTGAAGTGGGCTTGGAGTCTGTATGCAAAAATGTTACGTCAGCGTCCATTGGAAGCAATGCGTTGACTGTGGGAACATTGAAGAATGATAAATTTCAGGAAGATGGCACCATTTCTTCTTCTGGTGGATTTACCGCAAAAATGGTAAGAGGAGAAGTAATTCGGATTTCTGACAGCATGTCGCAGAAAAATGCGGAAGATTTGGCATATAGCCTGCGTCGCACTGGTTTTGATGCGGCTTGTGGCTATCTTGGCAACGATGAATGGACAGTATATGTACAGAACAGTTCCCGTTCAGAGGTAGAAAGTGCATCCAAAAAATCTGCGGAACGCATTAGTGATTTTAACGGCATCTGCCTTTCCGGCGGAGGTGAAAACCTGCTGATGGTCAGCAATGATGTGGACTATGGTTTTGGTGGTACCGATACCACATTTACCATCAATGGCAAACAATATCGTGGTTGTCTGCGTTTTGCGGTGAATGGCACAGTTATGACAGCAGTGAATGTGGTGGACTTAGAGGAATATCTCTATGGTGTCATTCCGGCAGAAATGCCTGCTTCTTATGATGAAGAAGCATTGAAAGCCCAGACATTGGCAGCAAGAACTTATGCTATGACAAAACTCAGTGCCCATAAAAGCAGCGGCTATGAATTATGCGACACAACAAACTGTCAGGTTTACAAAGGGTATAGTGGGGAAAATGCAAAAACCAATCAGGTAGTAGACGATACAGAAGGAGAAATTATCTGCTATAATGGTACTCCCATCGAAGCGGTATTTTCCGCATCCACAGGCGGATATACGGAAAACAGCGAAAACGTATGGAATTCTGTGGTGCCTTATTTGCGTGCGGTGCCTGAAGTTGGAGAATATGGCAACAATGCATGGGAAAAGACATTGACTTTGTCCCAGCTTGATAGTTTGCTTTCTTCCAAAGGCGAAAATATCGGCAGTGCACAGGATATTGTTATTACAAAGATTTCCACAGGCGGTCGTGTACAGGAAATGAAAATTGTCGGCACTTCCGGCAGTGTGACACTGACGAAAGAAAATATCCGTACATATTTTTCCAGTGCCTGTGGCAGTCTGCCCAGCAAGATGTTTACCATCAACGGAAAAGGCGGTGATCCTTCTTCCGGAAGTAAATCCGTACAGCGTCAGACAACTACAAGTAGCAGTACAGGTTCTTTGACATCTTCTGCGGCCGTAAATGGCATAACTGCTAAGACAGAAGGAACTTTGTCTGCAATGAATGGAAAAAATCTCAAATTAGATGGTTTGAGCGTTTCTGAAAATACAAATACCAATCAGAATACACCTGTGATTGCTACAGGAGACTATCAGATTTATGATGTGAATATCAGCACTGTGGAAAACGGTATGTTTGTGTTTGAAGGCAGCGGCAATGGTCATGGTGTAGGTTTGAGCCAGAACGGTGCTCAGGGTATGGCACAGCAGGGTTATTCTTATGAAGAAATCATCAAACATTATTATACAGGCGTAACCATTGAGGGGTGAGAGCATGGATTGGCATACCTTTCTGATTTCCCAAAAGGGATGGAGGGATCATGAGGGAAATATCCTCTGCTTTTCCGACTGTGACTTGAATGGGAAAAGAAGCGAAGAAATATTATGGATTTATTTGGATGAGGGACTTCGCTGCGGCGGTATGCATCGTCCCATTCCCATTCGTCTGGCAGCTGTAAGAGATGCACTTTTGGGCTGCCACAAAGAAGCGCTTTGGCAAATGGTTGAAAATGATCTGGAAGGAGCGGGTATAGATGTACGCAGAGAAATTGACGGAAGAACAGATTCGCGAGATTATGAATCTGATTTCTGATGACGGCAGTGTGCGGATTGTGCAGATTCGTGCATATAATTCCAGTTTTGACGATTGTGTCAACTGGTCTAAGGTGCCTGAGGTAAAGGCGATGTTTCAGGAAACAGAAGAAACTTATCGCCTCCATGATTACCATATTCAGGGATTCCATCGGGCTGGCGCTGGTTCCGAATATATTTACCGGAAAAAGATGTATGAATACTTTGGCGACCAATATGCCATTGACTTTTTGCTGGAACATTAAGGGATGAGAAAAGAGGGAAGCCAATGTATGTTAAGAAACTGAAAGATCATCAGATTGCGGATATGATGCGGGTGATTTCCGATCCTGATGCGGAAGTGACAGACATCCGCCGTCCTTATACAGACCCTGAAGTGACTGTATTATCTCAGGATATGGAGGAGCATTATGTACTCCATGATTATGACATAGAAGGATTTGATTTCCTGCCTGATGATGCGACAAAGATTTATCGGAAAAAGATGCTGGAATTTTTCGGCATAGATTATGCACTAAATTATTTATTGAGAAAATGAGGAAGAAACATGAAAACAAGTGATTTTTATTTTGATTTACCGGAAGAATTGATTGCCCAGGAGCCTTTGAAAGATCGTTCTTCTTCCAGATTGTTGGTGGCTGACAAAAATACGGAATCAATTTCCCATAGACATTTTCGGGATATCAAGGAATATCTGAAAGCAGGGGACTGTCTGGTTATCAATGATACAAGAGTATTGCCTGCCAGACTTCATGGGGAACGTGTTGGTACTGGCGCACATATTGAAGTGCTCCTTTTGGTGCGCAAAAGCATTGATACATGGGAAGTGCTGGTGCGTCCCGGTAAAAAAGCTCGTCCCGGTGATAAGATTTCCTTTGGTGACGGCAGACTGACTGCGGAAGTGATGGAAACCATCGAAGGCGGCAACCGTATTATTAAATTCCAATACGAAGGTGTTTTTGAAAATATTCTGGATGAATTGGGTGAAATGCCTTTGCCTCCTTATATCACTCATAAACTGGAGGATAAAGAACGCTATCAGACAGTATATGCAAAACATGATGGTTCTGCGGCAGCGCCTACAGCTGGTCTGCACTTTACACCGGAATTGCTGAAAGAAATCGAAGAAATGGGTGTGAAGATCGCTCATGTGACATTGCATGTTGGTCTGGGTACATTCCGTCCTGTAAAAGCCGAAGATATTCTGGATCATGAAATGCATTCCGAGTATTATGTGGTAGAAGAAGATCAGGCGGCAATCATGAATGAAGCCAGAAAAAATGGCGGCAGAATCATTGCTGTTGGTACCACTAGTACCAGAACTTTAGAGTCTGTGACAGATGAAGATGGTATCGTTCATGCAGGAAGCGGCTGGACAAAAATCTTTATTTATCCCGGCTATACATTCAAAGCGGTAGATTGTATGATCACCAATTTCCATCTGCCGGAATCTACATTGATCATGTTGGTTTCTGCGCTTATGGGGAAAGATTTCATTATGCGTGTTTACGAAGAAGCTGTCAAAGAACGGTATCGTTTCTTCTCCTTTGGAGATGCCTGCCTGTTCCTGACAAAATAAAAAGAGGTGAGCAGCATGGACCTTTTTGAATATAATCTACAGAGAAGAGGTACACAGGATGCTCCGCTTGCCGCAAGAATGCGTCCAACCACTTTGGAAGAATTTGTGGGGCAGGAGCAGATTGTAGGAAAAGATAAATTGCTGTACCGCGCCATTAAGGGTGACAGACTGGGCTCTTTAATTTTCTATGGACCGCCCGGAACGGGAAAAACCACGCTGGCAAAGATCATTGCCAATACTACAAAAAGTGAGTTTGTACAGATCAATGCCACCACTGCTGGCATCAAAGATATCAAAGATACAGTGACAGCGGCAAAAGAACGCCTTGGTATGTTTGGCAAAAAGACCATACTTTTTATCGACGAAATCCATCGCTTCAATAAGACACAGCAGGATACTTTGCTGCCTCATGTGGAGGATGGTACTTTGGTGCTTATTGGTGCCACAACAGAAAACCCCTATTTTGAGGTGAATCGGGCTCTTGTTTCCCGTTCTGTCATTTTTTCTTTGGAGCCTTTGCGGCAGAAGGATATTGCATCTCTTTTGCGGCGTGCATTGGCAGATGAGGAAAAGGGCTTGGGCAGTTATCATGCAAAGATGGATGATGATGCACTGGATTTTCTTTCCAATACAGCAAATGGTGACGCAAGAGCGGCGCTCAATGCTTTGGAGCTGGCAGTGCTGACAACAGACCCCGATGATCATGGAATTATCCATATCACCCTTTCTGTAGCAGAGGACTGTATCCAAAAGCGAGCATTGCAGTATGACAAAGGCGGTGACAACCATTATGACACCATATCTGCTTTTATCAAAAGCATGCGAGGTTCTGACCCTGATGCGGCATTGTATTATCTGGCGAAAATGATTTATGCGGGGGAAGACCCCAAATTCATTGCCAGACGAGTGGTGATTTGTGCAGCAGAGGATGTGGGCAATGCGGACCCCCATGCGTTGCAGGTGGCAGTATCGGCAATGGAGGCGGTAAATTTCATCGGGATGCCAGAAGGACGTATTCCGCTGGCACAGGCAGTGACTTATGTTTCCTGTGCCCCAAAGAGCAACGCTGCTTATCTTGGCATTGATAAGGCGCTGGCAGATGTTCGCAGAATCCAGATTAAAGGTGTGCCGCCTCATCTGCGAGATGGACATTACAGCGGCAGCCATGATTTGGGCAATGCCATTGGATATAAATATGCCCATGATTACCCCAATCATTATGTGGAGCAGCAGTATCTGCCGGATGAACTGGTTGGAACAGTTTATTATGATATGAGCAATAATGGTGTGGAACGCCGTATGAAAGAACATATGAAGCGACTGAAAGGCGAACTGTAAGAAAGGGGGAAATGCGATGAAGAAAAGTGTTTTTCGTGCATTGATCGGATTGGTAGTAGTTGTGATCGTTGTGATTCTGGTTTACCAAAACAGTGGGAAAAATACGGCAGAATCTGGCATTGCCGCATGGCAGGCAATTGTGGAAGCAGGGGAATATGCAGTTGCTGTGACTGATGAGGCTGGCGAGAAGCATGAGCTGGAGGACAGCAGCAAAACCATGCTGGCAGAACTGATTGCTTCTACTGTAACGGATGCATCCGGGGAAGATTTATCTGCTGTTCTGTCAAATCCTCAGTTTCTGGTAGAAATTACAGGAGGAGATCCAGCGGTAACAGTTAGTGTGACAGTTTATGACGCAGGAGAAGACACGAATTTTGGGATGATTTCTTTTGCGGACAAAACATATCCTGTAAAAAACTGTGGCGAAGTGTTGAATTACTTGGCAGAAATTGGATTTTCCACTGTTAGATGAATGATTTTTAGGCTGTGAAAAGTGCAAAATCTCTCCAGATTTTTTTGGAGAGATTTTCTTTCTTGTGAATGATAGATGCATAGTTTGATGGAAGAATATCCATACTGTATTTATAAGGAGGAATGCGGCATGGATATTTACATCAAACCGAAACAAAAAGTGCAGATCATAGGGAAAAAGATCGTTTATCTGTCAGATGTGGCAGAAATTTTTGCAGGAGGTTCTTGTCAGGGAGATTTAGAAAAACTTCCGGTATTCCAAATTACAAAAAATATGGAAAATATGTATTTGCTCTCTGTTTTGGAACTGGTGCAGGCAATTGCTGCGGTATATCCGAAAGCCACAGTATCCAATTTGGGAGAATCGGATATACTTCTTTCTTATTCCCCACAGCCGAAAAAGGAAAAGAAGCTGATTTTATGGGGAAAGATTCTTTTTGTTTCCGCAGTGCTGTTTTGCGGTGCAGCAACTACCATTATGTGTTTTCATTCAGATACACAACTGCCTCTGATCTTTCAAAACTACTATGCAATGGCTTATGGCGAGAATCAGGAATTGCCGAAACTTGTGACGATACCTTACAGCATTGGTTTGGCAGTGGGTATTTTGGTTTTCTTCAACCATTTTTCAAAATTTGCTCTTTCCAAAGATCCAACCCCCATCGAAGTGGAAATGACTACTTATGAAAATGAAACTATCACCAGTACCATTGAACAACTGGAACGAAAAAAATGGAAGGAAAAGCCATGATAAAAATACCGCTGTTGGTGCTTGTGGGTTTTGCTTCCGGTGTAGTGGTGGCTGCTGGTACGTTTGCATTCATTGCTGCCATTGGCATCGTTCCTCGAATGGCACAAAGAACAAATACGAAACAGTATATTCCATTATATGAAGACATCATTTTGCTGGGTGGGCTGTTCGGATGCTTGATATCTTGTATGGAATGGAAGCTGGGTTTGCAGGGAATTCCGGCTTTGCTTCATGCTTTGCTTTGCGGAATTTTTGTGGGGGTGCTGGCTATGGCGCTGGCAGAAGTTTTGAACGTGATGCCCATACTTATGCGCCGCGCAAGACTCAAGAAGGGGATTACATGGTTTGTAGTATCTTTTGCCCTTGGAAAGGTAATTGGCTCACTGTTGTATTTTTTTCAGGAAGGATTTTATCAGCTGCCATAAAGCAAATAGTTTTAGAAAAGTAGTTGCAAATATATTGACGGTGTGTTAATATATTAAAACAAATGTACAGGCCATGGGTACAGTGGCATGTGAGCGCAGACAGTAAATTGGATATGATTTTTCAGACCATTGCTCCGATGTCATTGGCAAAAAGAATGAAGGGGATGTTCTTTTTCATGGCGTTATGGCGATGGTCTTTCTTTTTGGGGCGGAATGTGGAAAAGTGGGTGAACATTCAAATGGAACGAAAACGTATCTCGACAACTGAATTACGCAAGCAAAACAGAAATCAGGTTTTTCGCATCATTTATGATGCAGAGGCGCCGCTGACCAAGCAGGAAATTGCACAGCGGCTGCACATGAGTTTGCCAACAGTGACCCAGAATCTTAAGGAACTTTTTGATGAGAATATTCTTACTGATGCCGGTGCGGATGAGTCCACAGGCGGCAGAAAGGCGAGGCTGATTAAGCTGAATAAAAATGTCTATTTTTCAGTAGGTATTGAGCTTTCGCCAAAGCATATCCGTTTCATTGCGATAAATCTAAAGGCAGAGGAACTGGCTTATGAAAAATTGGAATATCCTTTCAGCAATACACCGGAATATCGGATGGTGTATGCGAAAAAACTGGAGGAATTTTTAGATCGGTTTGGTTTTTCCAGAGAACGCTTGTTGGGTGTTGGCATCACAATGCCGGGCATCATCAACGAGCAGGAAGGTGTTGTGGAAATTGCGCCTGTATTGCAGCTTCATCACATGAAACTTTCTCTCCTAACTGAGGTGATTCCATATCCTGTATATGTGCAGAACGATGCTTCTGCCGGTGGTGTGGCAGAATGGTGGAATTATGATGGGCCTTCTGCAATGGCTTATGTTTTTCTTGGAAAAGGTGTGGGGGGAGCTCTGATGATTGACGGGAAGCCCTATGAAGGCTTGAACCGCCGCAGTGCAGAATTTGGGCATATGTGTATCCAGCCGGGCGGTAAGTCTTGCAATTGTGGACGGCAGGGATGTTTTGAGTCTTATTGCTCATCTTCAGTATTAAGTGATGATCTGGGGATGGATATCAAAGACTTTTTCCAGCGTCTGGAAGATAAAGATTCCTATATCATGGGAATCTGGGATGAGTACGTTTCTCATTTGGTGACAGCCATTCATAATATCCACATGGTTTTGGATTGTGATATTGTGGTTGGAGGCATACTGACACCATATTTAGAGGATTATATGCCGATGATTCGAAAACGTCTGCAGGAAAAATCCTTTTTCCCAGATGAAGAACGGTATATCCATCTAGGCAGATGCAAAGGCAAAGCCAATTGTATCGGCGTAGCGCTGCATTTTATTGCCGAATTTCTGGAACAGATTTAAAAGAATATAGAAAAAAGAGTGCATTGTTTTGCAAGTAGTTTGACTTGTTGACAATGCATTTTTTTGTTTAAAACATAGGAAATCAGGAGGTTTTTTTTGAATAAAGAAAGATGGGTTCTTTTTGTGCATATTAGAATGTATGTTAAATTTGTATTAGAAAAGTGAACAAAAAAATATGAAAGTTTTTATTGTAATACACGAAATATAGTAACTTCATCTAGGTATATTGACATTAAGGATGGAAATTGATACAATATGCACATAACTTAGAGAAAGCACATTTACAAAACTGTTTTGGCTTTCTTAAAAAAGGTTATCAATATGGAGAGGAGATGTATCAAACATGAAAAAGAAATTTTTCGCTTCCTTGATGGCAATGGTTATGGTCTTCGGCTTAGCAGCTTGCGGTGGTTCCGGCGATACTACCACAACTGAAGGCGATGCAGCTGAAGGCGGTGCAAGCGGCAAAATTGGCGTATCTATGCCTACACAGTCTTTGCAGCGCTGGAATCAGGATGGTTCTAACATGAAAGCTGAATTGGAAGCAGCAGGCTATGAAGTTGATCTGCAGTATGCAGGCGACAACGACATTCCTACTCAGGTATCCCAGATTGAAAACATGATCGCAGGCGGATGCGAAGTTCTGGTTGTAGCTGCAATTGATGGCTCTTCCTTGACAACAGCTCTGCAGGGTGCAGCTGAAAAAGGCATCCCTGTAATTGCTTATGACCGTCTGATCATGGATTCCGAAGCAGTTTCTTACTATGCAACATTCGACAACTATAAAGTAGGTCAGATGCAGGGTGAATACATCGTTGAAGCTCTGGATCTGGAAAACGCAGAAGGTCCTTTCAACATTGAATTGGTAACAGGCGCACCTGATGACAACAACGTAAACTTCTTCTTCGGCGGCGCTATGGATGTTCTGCAGCCTTACATCGACAGCGGTAAACTGGTAGTTCCTTCCGGTCAGACAGAAAAAGCTCAGTGTGCAACAGCTAACTGGTCTACAGAAGAAGCTCAGAAACGTTTCGAAAACATCATTTCTTCCGTTGGCTATGGTCCTAACGGCGTGAAACTGGATGCAGTTCTTTGCTCTAACGACTCCACTTCCTACGGCGTACAGAATGCGCTGCAGGCAGCTGGCTACACAGCAGACAACATGCCCATCATCACTGGTCAGGACTGTGACAAACCCAATGTGAAAAACATCGTTTCCGGCCTGCAGTCCATGTCCGTATTCAAAGATACACGTACACTGGCTGAAAAAGTTGTAGGCATGGTTGATGCTATCATGAAAGGCACAGAACCCGAAATCAACGATAATGAAACATACGACAATGGCACAGGCGTAATTCCTTCTTACCTGTGTGACCCCGTTGTAGTAACAGTTGATAACTACAAAGAAATGTTGATTGACTCCGGTTACTATACCGAAGCAGACATTGCTTAAGACGCAATCAAGACTCTCAACAGGGTGAAGGCCGCTGATGAGGGCGGGCGGCAGAGTAACTGCCGCCCGTTTATTTTGCAAAAGAACATGAAAGGAGGGGTTTCAGTGGCAAAAACTATATTGGAAATGCGCAATATCACAAAAACATTCCCTGGGGTAAAAGCCCTGGACAATGTGAATCTGCAGGTGGAAGAAGGGGAGATCCACGCTTTGGTAGGTGAAAATGGTGCTGGTAAGTCTACATTGATGAACGTACTCAGCGGTATTTATCCCTACGGCTCTTATGAGGGCGATATCATTTATCAAGGCGAAGTTTGTCAGTTCAAAGTCATCAAAGACAGTGAAGCAAAGGGGATTGTAATCATCCATCAGGAACTGGCACTGGTACCGTACTTATCCATCGGTGAAAATATGTATCTGGGCAATGAACGGGGTGGAAAATACCACATTGACTGGGACGAAACTTATAACAAAGCAGACGTTTTGCTGAAGGAAGTAGGTCTGCACGAATCTTCTCACACATTGATTAAAGATATTGGTGTCGGCAAACAGCAGTTGGTAGAAATTGCGAAAGCATTGTCTAAAGATGTTAAGCTGCTGATTCTGGACGAACCCACAGCATCATTAAATGAATCCGACAGTAAGGCGCTTTTGGAATTACTGCTGCAGTTCAAGCGCCAAGGAATGACCAGCATTATTATTTCTCATAAATTAAATGAAATTTCTTATGTAGCAGATAAAATCACCATCATCCGTGACGGGTCTACCATTGAAACACTGGTGAAAGGTGTGGACGATTTCTCCGAAGAACGTATCATCAAAGGCATGGTAGGCCGTGACATGTCCAGCCGTTTCCCGAAACGTGAATCTCATATTGGTGAGGTTATGCTGGAAGTCAAAGATTGGACAGTATATCATCCGCAGTTTGAAGGCAGAAAGGTTTGCGACAATGTTTCCATGAATGTTCGCAAAGGCGAAGTTGTCGGCATCTCCGGCCTGATGGGTGCAGGGCGTACTGAGCTTGCCATGAGTATGTTTGGTCACAGTTATGGCGCCGACATCAGCGGTACCTTAAAACTGCACGGAAAAGAAGTACAGCTGAAAACAATTAAACAGGCCATTGAGGCAGGTCTTGCTTATGTAACAGAAGACCGTAAAGGCAATGGTTTGGTATTGTCAAATCCTATTCGTGTAAATACCACATTGGCACGTATGGAAAAAGTATCTCGTCATGGTGTCATCGACTTTGATGAGGAAAGAAGTGTAGCAGAAGATTATAAAAATGCACTGCACACAAAAACACCCAGTATTGAACAGAATGTCGGCAACCTTTCCGGTGGTAACCAGCAAAAAGTATTGCTGGCAAAATGGATGTTTGCAGATCCTGATGTTTTGATTCTAGACGAACCCACAAGAGGTATTGACGTTGGGGCAAAATATGAAATCTATTGTATCATCAATGACCTGGTTGCAGAAGGGAAATCTGTCATCATGATTTCTTCTGAGCTGCCTGAAATTTTGGGTATGAGTGACCGTGTTTATGTTATGAACGAAGGTCGTATGGTAGCAGAACTGCCTATCGAAGAAGCTACCAGTGAAGTCATTATGTCAAAAATCCTGCAGTCCAGCGCAAAGAAATAAGAAAATGAAGGGAGCGTTCTCCGTATGAATAAAGTAAAAGCGGCCATGAAGAAAAATACCATGCTGTTTGTATTGGTAATCGTCACGGTCTTATTCCAAATCTTAATCACTATTAATGGCAAAGGATCCATGTTTGCACCGACAAACGTGTCCAACCTGATTATGCAGAACAGTTACGTTGTAATTCTGGCAACAGGCATGTTGCTGTGTATTTTGACTGGTGGTAACATCGACTTGTCCGTTGGTTCCATTGTTGCTTTGGTAGGTGCTGTTTCCGGTATCCTTATCGTAAACATGCAGGTAAATATTTACGTTGCAATGATCGCCTGCCTGGCAGTGGGTCTTGCAATCGGTATCTGGCAGGGCTTCTGGATTGCCTATATGAACATTCCGCCGTTCCTGGTAACCCTTTCCGGTATGTTGGTATGGCGTGGTCTGGCAACTGTCCTTCTGAATGGTACTACCATTTCTCCTTATCCTGATAACTATCTGAAATACTTTACATCTTATATCTCTGGGGCAGACGCAAATAGCACATTGATCATCTCTCTGGTAATTGGTGCTGTATGCTGTGTCATTATGTTTGCGATTTCCTTGTATGCACAGGCGAAGAAACGCAGAAAAGGTTATGAAACAGGCAATACAACAATGCTGATCATCAAACTGGCAGTAATCGCAGTTGTTATGATGGCTGCATGCTATCTGCTGGGTAAAAACAAAGGTATCCCTGTTGTACTGATCCTGCTGGCAATCGTTGTGCTGGTATATGATTACCTGACAACACGTACCGTTCCTGGCCGTCACCTGTATGCTCTGGGCGGCAACGCAAAAGCAACACAGCTTTCCGGTATCGACACACGTAAGATCATGTTCGGTGCTTATGTAAACATGGCATTCCTGTCCGCAGTTGCAGCTCTGGTCTGCGTAGCACGTTTCAACTCCGCAGCTCCTTCCGCTGGTACCAACTATGAAATGGATGCTATCGGCGCTTGCTTCATCGGTGGTGCTTCTGCATACGGTGGTACTGGTACCGTAGGCGGTGCTGTAATCGGTGCGATTTTCATGGGTATCCTGAACAATGGTATGTCTATTCTGGGTATCGACGCAAACTGGCAGAAAATGATCAAAGGTCTGGTACTGTTGTTTGCCGTAGTATTTGACGTTGTAAGTAAAAAACGTTCCAAATCCTGATTTTAAGGAGGCTTTACAATGAATTATTTGCTTGGTATCGACATTGGTACTTCTGGTACCAAAACGGTGCTTTTTGATGAAGCAGGTCATGGGGTTGCTTCCTATACAGGAGAATATCCTATGGCACAGCCGAAAAATGGTTGGGCTGAACAGGATCCTGCGGACTGGTGGAATGCTGTTGTAGATGGCATTCGCGCTGTTCTTGCAAAGAGCGGTATCGACGCAGGGGAAATTCGTGGGATTGGTTTATCCGGTCAGATGCATTCTTTGGTGCTGCTGGATGAAAAGGGCGAAGTGCTTCGTCCTTCCATCCTTTGGTGTGACCAGAGAACCGCTGTGGAATGTGAAGAAATTCATACTTTAATGGGCGGCAAAGAACGCTACATCGAAATCACAGCAAACCCTGCCCTGACAGGTTTTACTGCTGGGAAAATCCTTTGGGTAAGAAAACACGAACCTGAAATTTATGCAAAAGCACGCCACATTTTGCTGGCGAAAGACTATATCCGTTATAAACTTTGTAATGTATATGCCACAGAAGTTTCAGATGCTTCCGGTATGGGGCTGCTGGATGTGCCGAATCGCTGCTGGTCTCAGGATGTATTGGAAAAATTGGATATTGATCCCGCAATGCTTGCAAAAGTATATGAAAGCCCTGAAGTAACAGGTACCATCACTGTGGAAGCAGCTGCACTGACAGGACTGAAAGAAGGTACCATCGTTGTAGGCGGCGCTGGTGACAACGCAGCGGCTGCTGTTGGTACAGGTGTTGTAGAAGACGGCAGAGCTTTTGCTACCATCGGTACTTCCGGTGTGGTATTTGCTCACACAGATAAGCTTTCTATCGACCCTCAGGGCAGAGTACATACTTTCTGCTGTGCAGTACCTGGCGCATGGCATGTAATGGGCGTAACATTGGCAGCTGGTCAGTCCTTGAAATGGTATCGCGATAATTTCTGCGATGCAGACAAAGTGGAAGCAGATAAACAGGGTGTAGATCCTTATGATCTGATGACAGCTGAAGCTGCAAAAACACCTATCGGCTCCAACCGTTTGATCTATCTGCCTTATCTGATGGGTGAAAGAACACCTCATCTTGACCCTGATTGCCGTGGTGCTTTCGTTGGTCTGTCTGGTATGCATACAAGATATGATCTGGTGCGTGCCGTTATGGAAGGGGTAACATTCAGTCTCCGTGACTGCGCGGAAATCCTTCGTGGCATGGGTGTACAGTCTGATGTGATCTTGGCTTGCGGCGGCGGCGGTTCTTCCGCTTTCTGGCGTCAGATGATGGCAGATATTCTGGGATGCCCTGTTGCAACTACCATCAATAAAGAAGGCCCTGCTTTGGGTGTAGCAATCTTGGCAGGTGTTGGCGCAGGTCTGTATCCTTCTGTACCAGAAGCATGCAGACAGATTGTTGGCGTCAATGCTTCTCAGGACCCTGTTGCAGAACATGTAGCTGAGTATAATAAATTCTATGAAATCTACCGTGGTCTCTATCCTGCTTTGAAAAATAGCTGGAAAGCACTGGCAGAATTATAAAGAGAAGGTGAAAATATGAAAATCGAATCTGTATTCGATGCATCTTTCCGTCAGTACGGAAAGGTTGTGGAAGGACTGCACTTGGATGAACTGCTGGCAGCTCTTTCCAAAACAGAAAAACCCACAGATGGTGTCATCTATGTTCCTGGTGATGATTCTTTGGAAAACACACCTGCCAAGAAGGAACTGGAAGACAATGTATACGGCGGTATGCCCATTCAGATTGGTTTCTGCAATGGTACAAATACAAAGCTGAACTGTGTGGAATATCATCGTGACAGCGAAATCAATATTCCTTGTGAAGATATGATTTTGCTGCTTGGTAAACAGACTGATATTGCTCCAGACTACCATCTGGATACAGCAACCATTCGTGCTTTTCTGGTACCTGCCGGAACAGCAGTGGAAGTATATGCCACAACATTGCATTATGCACCTTGTGATGCAAAGAAGGGTGAAGGCTTCCGCGTAGCGGTGGTACTGCCCAAAGGCACAAACACAGACAAACCCGAAATTGCAGTACTGAACGCAGAAGACCCCCTCCTGCGTGCAAGAAATAAATGGCTCATCGCCCATGCCGATGCCAGCGAAGCCAAAGATGGCGCATTCGTTGGCCTGGACGGAGTCAACATTGACATTGCAAACGAAATTTAAAGAGAAGTAATATGCCGAAAGAGAGGTAATGAAAAATGCAGAATATTCCTGTAGTAAAAATGGGTATCATTTCCGTTAGCCGCAGCTGTTTCCCAGTTGCACTGTCCGAAATGCGCCGTCACAATGTTGTAAAAGCTTATGGCGCAGACCTGTATGAATGCCCTATCTGTGTTGAAACAGAACTGGATGCCAAAAAAGCAGTAGAAGATGTAAAAGCTGCTGGTGTTGACGCACTGGTTGTTTTCCTGGGCAACTTTGGCCCCGAAACACCTGAAACCATGATTGCTGATATGTTTGATGGCCCTCTGATGTACACATGTGCAGCAGAAGGCGATGGTGACCTGATGAACGGCCGCGGTGATGCTTACTGTGGTATGCTGAACGCTTCTTACAACCTGGGTCTGAGAGGCAAAAAAGTATACATCCCTGAATATCCTTGCGGTACAGCAGAAGAAGTTGCACAGCAGATTCGTGAATTTGTTCCCGTTGCAACAGCTCTGGTTGGTCTGAAAGGTCTGAAAATTTTTGCTTTCGGCCCTCGTCCCAACGACTTTCTGGCTTGTAACGCACCTATCAAAGCACTGTATGATCTGGGTGTAGCAGTGGAAGAACATTCCGAACTGGATCTGCTGGTAGCTTATAACAAACATAAAGATGACCCTCGTATCCCTGCCAAAGTAGAAGAAATGGCAGCAGAACTGGGCAATGAAAATCCTTATGCAGGCGTTCTGCCCAGACTGGCTCAGTATGAACTGACACTGGAAGACTGGATGAAAGACAATCTGGGCTGCTCCAAATACGCTGCATTCGCGAATAAATGCTGGCCTGCATTCCAGACAGAATTTGGTTTCGTTCCTTGTTATGTAAACTCCCGTTTCACAGGCAGAGGCATCCCCATTTCCTGTGAAGTAGATATTTACGGCGCACTGAGTGAATATATTGGTCTGTGTGTATCCAATGCACCTGTAACACTGCTGGATATCAACAACTCTGTACCTGCACAGATCTATAATGAAGATATTAAAGGCAAATGTGATTACCGCCTGAATGAAACATTTATGGGCTTCCACTGTGGTAACACATGCTCCAGTCTGCTGTGCAATCCTCATATGAGCTACCAGCTTATTATGAAACGTCAGCTGGAACCTGATGGTGAACCTGATATCACAAGAGGTACTATGGAAGGTGACATCAAAGCAGGGGATATCACATTCTTCCGCTTGCAGACAACAGCATCCACACAGCTGCGCGCTTATGTAGCACAGGGGGAAGTTCTGGATGTACCTACACGTTCCTTCGGTTCCATTGGTATCTTTGCAATTCCCGAAATGAACAGATTCTATCGTCATGTTCTCATCGAAAAACAGTATCCTCATCATGGTGCAGTTACATTCGGTCACCACGGCAAAGCGCTGTTTGAAGTATTCAAATATCTGGGTGTAACAGATATTGCTTATAATCAGCCAAAATCTTTGCCTTACCCTACAGAAAATCCTTTTGCATAAGCAAATATCGTTTGGAAATCCCTTTCTTTCAGGAAACTCATCACTAGAGTTTCTGGACAAGAGGCAGCCATCTCTGATGGCTGTCTTTTTTGTATTAAAACTGTCCATTAGGGATGCTTTAAAAATTGAGAAATCTTTAAATACATTTCTGAATCCCGATAATTAAGAAATTTGAAATAGCTTTCATTTTACCCTTTATGATAAGATAGACCCATTAAGGGCATAGAAAGAAATTGAAAAAATAGGGGGACAATCTATGAAGCGGATCATGAAAATATGTGCCATCGGCGTGTGTATCGGGATAATATTAGCTATGATACAGATACATTTTCACATTGATGAGTCTGTTTTTTGGTTTGGTTATCGTATTGCTGCAAGTGTGATTCTGGTCGGTGTAATATGGATTAACTTGTTGTATAATCGATATTATTTCAAAAAAATAAGAAACTTAGCAGAACAATTTTTGAAGGAAGATACACAGAAATATATTGATGGTATGGAGGCTCTGCTGAAAACTGCTAAAGGACAAGGGCTGCGAAATATCCTAATTTTGGATTTGGCAGCAGGATATATGGAAAAACAGGAATATGAGAAAGCAATTTGTGTGCTGGATGAGTTGGCAAATAGGCGGTTGAGAGGTTCTTCCATCAAACTTTTTCATTGTTATAAACTTTTCATTTGCTATTTTGAGACCCAACAGTATAAAAAAGCCATCACGTTATACAATGAGAATCAAAAACGCATTGAGAAATTCCGGTATCATAAAAAATTTGGTGCCTATGTCGCTATACTTGATGTGTTGGCAGCCATGATTCGTGAAAATTATCAGGAGGCAGAAGAAATGCTTGAAAGTGCAAAGAAAACTTATGAGGAGACTTCATTTCAGGAGATATTTCAGATAGTATCCAATATGTTGGACGATATAAATGGCAAGTCCTATGAATAGAAGGAAGGCTGTTGACGCGAAAAAGTCATCAGCCTTTTTTGTGCAAATAATGAAAAAATGCATAATTAATTCTATTATTCTTCGGAAAGTTTGTGCAAAAAGATTTGTTAGCACTCTTTACAAGTGAGTGCTAACAATGTATAATAATATCGTATTCAAAAGGAAATAACCTAAATTTTGAATAGATTTTAAATGGAGAAAGGTGGAATGGTTATGAACTTACAAAAATTTACACAGAAATCTCTGGAGGCCATTCAAAACGCCCAATCTATGGCAGTGGAATATGGTAACCCCCAGATGGATCAACAGCATCTGCTGGTGACATTGCTGACACAGGAAGATGGTTTGATTCCGCAGCTGATGCAGAAAATGAATGTGAATGTCAACGGTTTGTTGCAGGCGGCGGAAAATGAAGTGAAAAAACTGCCTCGTGCAACAGGTGGACAGACATATGTTTCTTCTGACTTGGAAAAAACACTGACAGCAGCAGAAAAGCTGGCAGAAAACATGACTGACGAATATGTATCCGTAGAACATGTTTTCATGGCAATGGTAAATAGCCCTAATGCGGCACTGAAAGATATTTTCCGTCAGTATAATATTACCAAAGAAGGCTTTATGAAGATTCTGGCAACAGTACGGGGCAATACCCGGGTGACCAGTGATTCTCCTGAAGCAACTTATGATGCTTTGAAGAAATACGGCACGGACCTGGTGGAAAAAGCAAGAAGCAAAAAACTGGACCCAGTGATCGGTCGTGACGATGAAATCCGTAACGTTATCCGTATCCTATCCAGAAAAACAAAAAATAATCCTGTGCTCATTGGGGAACCCGGTGTTGGTAAAACAGCTATTGCGGAAGGTCTGGCACAGCGTATTGTCAAAGAAGATGTTCCCAACAGTCTGAAAGACAAAACCATTTTCTCTCTGGATATGGGTGCCCTTATTGCAGGCGCAAAATTCAGAGGCGAATTTGAAGAACGTCTGAAAGCCGTTTTGAATGAAGTCAAAAAGAGCGAAGGCAAAATCATTCTGTTCATCGATGAACTGCATACCATTGTTGGTGCAGGGAAATCCGATGGCGCTATGGATGCAGGCAACCTGCTGAAACCTATGCTAGCAAGAGGGGAACTGCATTGTATCGGTGCAACCACACTGAATGAATATAAACAGTATATTGAAAAAGACCCTGCTCTGGAACGTCGTTTCCAGCCCGTCATGGTAAACGAACCTACCGTGGAAGACACTATCGCAATCCTGCGTGGTCTGAAAGAACGGTATGAAGTATATCATGGTGTAAAAATTCAGGATCAGGCGATGATTGCGGCTGCGACACTGTCTAACCGTTACATCTCCGACAGATTCCTGCCCGATAAAGCCATCGACTTGGTGGATGAAGCCTGCGCCATGATTCGTACAGAAATGGACTCTATGCCTACAGAACTGGATGTCATTCAGAGAAAAATCATTCAGCATGAAATCGAAGAAGCAGCCCTGAAAAAAGAGGACGATAAACTGTCTAAAGAACATCTGGCAGAAATCCAGAAGGAACTGGCAGAAATGCGTGACCAGTTTGCAACTTTGAAAGCAAAATGGGAAAACGAAAAAGATGCCATCGGCGTTGTTCAGAAACTCCGTGAACAGATCGAAGATGTGAACGCAGAAATTGAAGCGGCTGAACGGAAATACGATCTGAACAAAGCAGCGGAACTGAAATACGGCAAACTGCCTCAGCTCCAGAAAGAACTGGAAGAAAAAGAACGGGAAGCTGAAGAAAACGGCAACAAGAATACTTTGCTTCGTGATAAGGTAACCGAGGAAGAAATCGCTCGTATCATCGAACGTTGGACAGGTATTCCTGTAGCCAAATTGATGGAAGGCGAACGTGAAAAACTGCTCCATCTGGAAGATATCCTCCATGAAAGAGTCGTAGGGCAGGACGAAGCGGTTCAGAAAGTTGCAGAGGCAATTCTGAGAAGCCGCGCAGGTATCCAGAGCCCTAATAGACCTATTGGTTCCTTCATGTTCTTGGGGCCCACAGGTGTTGGTAAAACAGAATTGGCAAAAACATTGGCAGAATGTCTGTTTGACGATGAAAAGAATATGGTCAGAATCGATATGACTGAATATATGGAAAAATTCAGCGTGTCTCGTCTGATTGGTGCGCCTCCCGGATATGTAGGTTATGAAGAAGGCGGTCAGCTGACAGAAGCTGTTCGGAGAAAACCTTATTCTGTCATTCTGTTTGATGAAGTAGAAAAAGCACATCCTGATGTGTTCAATATTCTGCTGCAGGTATTGGATGATGGCCGAATCACAGACTCTCAGGGCAGAACTGTTGACTTCAAGAATACCGTTATCATTCTGACAAGCAATCTTGGCTCTAATTATCTGCTGGAAGGCATGGATGCCAACGGTGAAATTACTCAGGAAGCAAGAAATCAGGTGGAAGAACTGCTGCGTCATTCTTTCCGTCCTGAATTCCTGAACAGACTGGATGAAATCGTATTCTATAAACCGCTGACAAAGGACAATATCACCCATATCATTGACCTGATCCTGAAAGATCTGAACAAACGTCTGGCAGATAAACAGCTGAAATGCGAGCTGACAGAACGTGCAAAAGATTATATCGTAGAAACCGGTTATGACCCTGCCTTTGGTGCAAGACCACTGAAACGTTTGGTACAGCGTGACATCGAAACACTGCTGGCACGGAAGATCATTGCTGGTGACATTGATCAGGGCACAACTCTGGAAGTAGATGTAGAAAATGGTGAATACCATATTACAGCAAAATAAAATCTGTTTTTTGCAATGACCTCCAAAGAATAGAGAAACCCCATGGAACGACAGCATTCTGTTGTTCCATGGGGTATTTTTATGAGGAAAACTTATTTCTTTTTCTGTTCTACAGTATTTACAAAATTCCGCAGATCTTCCATGGTGCAGATGGAACTGCTGTTGTTGGATAATGCAATCTGTGTGGTGTCGGGTAAGCCTTTGTAAAAGTGTTTTGCCCGTTCGTTGTGCAGCAGTAAATCCGCAAGATCCTGATATTTTTGTCCAGCCATATATGCAAGCCTCCTTTTTGTTTGTCAGAATTATTTTGTACAAAAAAATGTATTTTATGCGGTTTCTTTCTTGAGTGCAGTGCGGCTTTTTGGTATACTAAAGCAAGGTGATTGCTTATGTTGAAAAAATATAAAACCATTCTGGCACAGGCTGAAGGGGAAATTGTGGAAAAGAAATCCCGTTTTATCGCTACCGTTCGCCCAGTCAAAACAGAGGAAGAAGCCAGAAGTTTTATTGAGGAATTGAAAAAGAAATATTGGGATGCGACCCATAATGTTTTTGCTTATCAGATTGGTGAAAGAAATGAAATCCAGCGTTTCAGTGACGATGGAGAGCCCCAGGGTACAGCAGGCATGCCTGTGCTCAATGTCCTGAAAGGGGAAGATGTAAAAGATACTGCCATTGTCGTTACAAGATACTTTGGCGGTACTTTGCTTGGCACTGGCGGTTTGGTACGTGCTTATGGAAAAGCTGCAAAAGAAGGGCTGTTGGCAGCAGGCATTGCAGAATTGGTGCTGTACAGCCGTTATTTTGTGACTGTAGATTATACCGATTCTGGAAAGGTACAGTATGAAATTTTGCAGGATGGCCATGTGCTGCATGATACCCAATATACGGATCAGGTGCAGTTTTTCGTGCTGGTAGAATCGGAACAGTCCGAAGCCTTTGAGAAAAAGATGCTGGATATCATGAAAGGAAAACAGGTTGCGGAAAAGATGGATGAAGTCTTTGGTGTTTGGCAGAACGGAACATTGCAGCTGATGGAACAATAACAAAGGAAACTGTATCAATCGTTTTCTTGTAGTGTAAAGTCGGAAAGAAGCAGAATGAAAAGGCAGGTTTCCTTTAAAATAACATTCTTTAGAAGAAAACATATCGGATAAAATTATTGTAAAAATAAGAAAGCTGGAATTCTTTGTATGATAAGGATTTCAGCTTTCTTTGTTTCTTATGAAGCAAGGTTTTTGCGATGTCAAAAGCCCTTTATGGAGACCATAAAGAGCTTTTTGGAGAGAGAATTTAGAATATGTATTTCTATATAGGCGAAATGTTATTTTGCGTTTTCACCATGATGCAGCAGGATTTTTCCACCATGTTCACCAGTAAGACTGCCGTTTTCATATACAACAACACCATTGACAATGACTGTTTCCATGCCTTTGCATACCTGATTGGAATGTACATAATTAGGAGTATCTTCCAACTGTTCCAGATCGAAAATATTGATATCCGCATCGTATCCTTCTGCCAAAATACCTTTATTGGAAAGCATTGCACGGCTGGCAGGAAGGGAAGTCATTTTTTGGATGACATCTTCCAAAGGCATCAGATTTTTTTCTTTATGGAAGTGACAAATAGCGCGGACAAAAGTGCCGAAGGAACGGGGATGTGCTTTTTCTTCCATGGCGCGGCAAATGCCGTCAGTGCCTACAACTGTATGGGGAAAAGTGAATATCTGAGAGAGATCATCTTCAGACATGCAATGGTAAATGGCTGTGCCCACACCGCCATTGATAACCAAAAGCTCACAAAGGGCATCAAAAGGGTCAATACCTTTTTGCGCTGCGTAATCATTCAGGAACATGCCTTCTGCCTCATGCGTCACAGGACAGGAGGAAATGAAAACACCAGTATATCCGCCGCAATTTTGTACATAGTTGTCAAAAGGCGTTTTAGGATCGTCGATTTCAGCTTTTAGCTTCTTACGAATAACAGGATCTTTCAATTTTTCCGCCATGGCAGGAATGCCTTCTGTAAAATACCAAGGGGGGATGCAGGCATTCAAATGGGTCATGGAAGCGGTATAAGGATATTGGTCTAATGTGATACGAATACCTTCTGCAATGGCGTTCTGCACTAGTTTCAGGGTTTCTTCTGATAATCCCCAATTTTGTTTGCCGCAAATTTTGTGGTGGGAGATACTTACACGAACGCCGCTTTTTCTGCCGATTTCAATGGCTTCTTTCACAGAATTGACCACATCGTAAGATTCGTTGCGCATGTGTGTGGCATAGAGCCCCTCATATTCTGCAACAACCTTAGCAAGCTCGATAAGTTCTTCTGTTTCTGCATAGGCGCTGGGGGTGTAAATCAAACCGGAACTCATGCCAAGAGCGCCATTTTCCATACATTCCCGCAGCAGTGTTTTCATTTGTTCTAATTCTTCATTTGTAGGCTTTCTGCATTCATATCCCATGACTGCAAGACGCAAAGAACCATGACCAACCAGAAATTTGATGTTTGCTGCAATAGGAATTTGTTTTGCATATTCCAGATAGCGAGCAAAGGTTGTCCAGTTTGGCATATCATCAGGATATGTGGCTGTTCCCACAGAGAGCAGTGTCTGGTACAAATCTAATTTTTCAGGTCTTACAGGAAACATGGAAGAACCGCATTGTCCGGCAATTTCTGTTGTGATTCCTTGAGACACCTTGCATAATTTCGCGAAATCCTGACCAAGCACCATGTCACCATGGGAATGAAAATCAATGAATCCGGGACAGACAATTTTGCCAGAGGCGTTGATCACGCGAGCAGCAGGTTCATTGTCTGTATGAAATGTGATTTTGCCGCCAGTAACACCAATGTTGCCTGTGTATGCTTTTTTTCCTGTTCCATCGATAATGGAACCGTTTTGAATCAGAATATCTAACATGTTGAAACCTCTTTTCTTTCTATGTTATGCACCGAAAATGTTTCCGATAAGCACACCGACATAATTGCCGATGATATAGCCGTAAAGCCCAACCAGTACGCCAGGAACGACCATCTTTTTCCAACCCATGCTGATGGAGAGGGCAGCGGCAGTAGGTGGGCCGCCGATGGCTGCGATGATGCCAACCATCATTTCCTCTAAGTCAAATTTGAAGATTTTGCCGATGGTGAATACCAGCAGACACATGACAGAGAATACAATGCAGAATGCGCAGATAATCAGACCGCCATACTGGATGATCTGAACCAAGTTTGCAGAGCAGCCGATGGTTACAAACCACATGAGCAGCATGATATTTCCAAGTTCGTCAGAACCTTTTACATTGGACATGAATTTCGGGAAGGCTGTTGCAACAATGGTTGTCAGTAATGTCATTACCAGATATACACTGCCAAAGAGCTGTTTGATGACAAAATTACTGCTGTTTGCATTGATGGCGCCGGAAATCAATTGGCTGATGCTGACAATGACAAAAGTGATAGCCATTGCCTGAGCAATATCTTTTAAGGAGATGCCTTTGCTTTTCCAGTACATGGCTGCTTCTGTGGTGCCTTCTGTGTTGCCGCCATTTGCCAATTCTTTCTCATATTCATCAATATGAGGATGTTTGAATTTTGTACGGAAGAAACGTGTTCGACAAAATTGACCGAAGAAGAATACGATCATAGCAACTGTAAAGTTTCCTACCAACCCAAGTCCGTTGAGCATGTCTGTAGGTACGTCGAAAATTTGTGTAACTGCTACGGCGTTTACTGTGCCGCCAACAGCTGCCGCACTGTACATGGCGGAGAATTTTGCGATGTTGTCTACGTTTCTGAGAACCAAAGGCAGCAGGCAGGAGGCAAGGAACGCGCTGACTGCACAGATGTTAAAGATCAAAAATGTGGTGCCGCTGGATTTGTAAATTTTACGAATATCTGATTTAAAGAGCAACAAAGGAATGGCAAGCAATAACAAAATATTGCCGATACTGTCATAAACAGGAGAAGCAAAAGGAATGATTTTTAAATTTGCCAGAATCATACCACCTGCGATACATAAGACGCAGCTGCTGATACGCGCGCCCCATTTCCATTTCTGTTCAATGGTAATGGCGATGGCTGTAACCAGTACAACAACCATCCAAAGGTATAAAGTATCGTCTGCCTGAATCCAAGAAGTCATAATCACACACCCTTTCTGAAAGAATCCTTTTTTACCGCCAACCGATTGGATTAAATATATTATATGTTAAAGCAAAACGGAAAAGGTAATATGTAAAACTAGTGTCGGTTATAAAAATATGTTATAATCTTATGGGAGGTGTTGTAATGAAGATTGAACAGATCCGTCAAGTATTAAGTATTTATCAATCAGGTTCTATTAATAAAGCTGCGCAAAATTTGTTCTTGTCACAGCCACATATCAGTAATTCTTTGAAGTCATTGGAACGAGAACTGCAGCAGAAAATATTCATCAGATCCTATCATGGCATTCAGCTCACAGAATTCGGAAAAGTATTCATCCAAAATGCGCAGGGTCTTTTGAAATATGCGGATCAGATCGAATATGCAGCAAAAGACTTTTCTGCTGCACAAATGCCGTTATCGTTTTCGGTATCTGTTTCTTATTTGCTATTTGCGCAAGCTGTTTTTCGAGATTTAATGGAACGCTATGAGAATGCAGCTGTAAATTTTCGTTATAACCAAACTTCTGTGTCCGAAATCCTGATGGATGTATATGACCGTTCTGTGGAATTGGGGCTGATTTCCATTCCTACTATCGATAAAAGTAAGTGGCTTGCCAAAATGGAAATAGACGATTTGGTGTTTGAACCTATTTACAGCAGTAAACCAGCAGCAATGTTCTCCGTTCATCATCAAATGGAAAGCGGAAAAAAGGAGATACTCCTTAAAGAATTGCATGAGTTCCCTTTGACAATTATAGCGGAAAAAATACCGATTTTGGATATGGTAAATAAAAAAATGCGCTCTGTCATGGGAGCAAAAACATTGATTGAAGTCAATGACCGTACCACGGCTCACGAGTTTATACAGAATAAAAATGCCTATGCCTGCGTTGTAAATTGTACGCCTGCCTATAAGAATGTGCCGTTTTTTTCTTATGCGAAAGTGTTGCCAATCAAAGATGCCCCATTTAATTTTGAAATTGGTTGGGTATACCGAAAGGATACATATCATTCTTCTTTGGCAGTAGAGTTTATGCAGCAGATTGAAGGACTGCTCTCTATAAAGGTTGAGGGAAAAGGAAAATAAGATGGAAAAATAGGTGTAGAAGAAAGCGTATACACATTTTTATGTGATATTTTGGGGTTTTTCTTGTTTTTTTTCAAAAAAAATGATAAAATATTTTGGTGAATTTTAATTGAGGAGGGTTATGAATGTCTGGACATTCTAAGTTTGCGAATATTAAACATAAAAAGGAAAAAAATGATGCTGCCAAAGGCAAAATTTTTACCATGCTGGGCAGAGAAATTCAGGTTGCTGTAAAAGCTGGCGGTCCTGACCCTGCTGTAAATGGCAAACTGCGTGATGTAATCGCAAAATGTAAATCTAACAATATGCCTAACGATACCATTGAAAGAAGTATCAAAAAAGCAGCTGGTAACGAAGAAGGCGTAGAATACGAATTGGTAACATACGAAGGCTACGGCCCCAGCGGCGTGGCAGTTATTGTAGAAGCGCTGACAGACAACAGAAATCGTGCAGCTGCGAATGTAAGAAATGCGTTTACAAAAGGCGGCGGCAACATGGGTACCAATGGCTGTGTATCTTTCATGTTTGACCAGAAAGGTCTGATTGTGATCGATAAAGAAGAAGTTGAAATGGATGAAGAAGAACTGATGATGGTAGCATTAGACGCTGGTGCAGAAGACTTTGCAGCGGAAGAAGATAGCTATGAAATCACAACAACTCCTGATGACTTCTCTGCAGTCCGCGAAGCACTGGAAGCAGCAGGCATTCCTATGGCAAGTGCAGAAGTAACAATGATTCCTCAGACATATACAGAACTGAAATCTGATGAAGATATCAAGAAAATGAATAAATTGCTGGATATGCTGGATGATGACGATGATGTACAGAATGTATATCATAATTGGGATGAGTGATCAAAATAGATGACATAGCCGCAAAGCCAGTAAAATCAAGGCTTCCAGCGGTTTTTGAGGGCGATTTTCAAAGCCCCAAAAATTCCAATTTTATAGATGACATAGCGTTTTTGAAGTTAAAAAACGATTTTCGGGCAGTGAGATGAAAAAAAATCTCACTGCCTTTTTTCATTTCTGAAAATCTACGAAAAAATGGTTTCCAAAAATATAACCATTTTTTGAAAGAAATTTGAAGTTTGTGAAAAAGAAATAAATCTTATTTTGAAAGAAACTGTATCTTTGTTGATACAGTTCGAAATATATTTTTAAAAAGAGAGGAGGGATTCAGATATAATAAAAAATAAAATTTTTTTGTGAAAACCAACTAAATCAAGTAACCTTCAAAAATGAAAAGAGAATGAGAATGAAGGAAAAAGAAATCAAAGTGCTAAAAGTAAAGCCACATGAGCACCCTGAAGTTTGTATGCTTGAGAATTCATTGGAAGCAATGCAGGAAGCAGTGGGAGGATACATTGACATGGTAGGATTAGATGACAATGTATCCTATTAAATAATAAGGGAAAATTGATTGGTTTGGAAGGCAACAGGAGAATTAGCATCGATATCATTTACTGAAAAATCTATATTCTTCATGAGATTTTTTGTATTACAAAAATAACAAATCTTTTGAATGGTCAAGTATTTTATTTGTTGTAGCAATGAGATCAAAAGTGGGATAAGAAATTAAGGAATTTTAGAAATAGAAGTAGTCAATAAAAGGAAAATTTATCCATTACAATATGTTTTTCTTGACATATATCAATGAAAATAGCAGATATAATGATATAATGAAAAAAACATATTATCGTCAATACGGAGGGGAAATATGTTCAGAAATGAATCGTTGATAAAAAAACTTGGATTAACAACTGTTGGACTAATAGATGCTATGAGTACAATAATAGAAGTGAAAAAATTTAAAAAGAATGAGCTTATTATATCGGAGGGGAATATTCAGAAAGACTTTTATTTTCTTTTAGATGGTGTTTTTCGAGGATTCTTCTTTGATATAGATGGTAAGGAAATTACAGATTGCTTTGGCTTTGAATTAGGAGATCCTGTTATGTCTTGCCATGCATTAGGGGAAAAGGCAAAAACAAATCTAGAAGCTATTACGGAAGTTACAGCGGCAAAGATTTCTGTTTCCAACTTACAGGAATTAATGCAGCAATTTCCAGAATTAATTTGGCTATATAATAGGATGCTTTTAGATGCTTTGGGGAGACATTGGAATATAAAAGAGGCTCGATATAGGATGTCAGCAACAGAAAGATATCTATGGTTTTTAGATACTTATCCTGGACTGATTCAATATGTTAAAGCAAAACATGTTGCGTCTTTTCTTGGGATGACACCGGAATATTTGAGTAGAGTGCGTAAGAGTCTTAAAAATGAAATCTAAAACATAATATTAAAATTTCAATAAATAAAAGGGGGCACCTGCAATGAAAAAACAAATTATGAAATTAACTGTAACAACCTCTCTGCTTGCAGCGATGATGTGTTCGAATGCACTTGCAGCCGAAACAACAAAAAATGTCCAAATCCAATTTAATGACATTAAATTGGTGGTAGATGGTGTTCCAATTACGCCAAAAGATGCTAATGGGTCCCGTGTAGAGCCATTTATCTATAATGGGACTACATATTTACCGATTCGTGCAGTTGGTGAGGCAATTGGAAAGCAAGTGACTTGGGATGGTGCAACAAAAACAATATATCTCGGTGAGTCTCCAAATGAAAATAATTATTTGATTGATTTATGTCCCCCGTATGAAGTACAACCTTATAGTAGCCGGTTTAAAGCTTCAAACTCCATAAAAATGGGAGGAAAAACGTACGCTCATGGATTTATTATGTATGGAGAGACTGGAGAAGATGAGTCATATGCACTGTTTAATTTAAATGGTGATTATTCTGCTCTTGAATTTGATTTAGGACATGTAGATGGTTCTCGCATGTACGATGGAGCGTTCAATATATATTTAGACGGAAAATACACTCAAACTATTGAAATCGGCAGTGAAGATCCAGTAAAACATATTTCGCTTCCATTAGATAATGCACTGCAGTTAAAGATTGCAACAAACCATCCTGACTGTTATGTTTGGGGTGTTAGATATGGTTTTGCAAATGCAAAATTAATTAAATAAATGCTTTTTCGGTAATAATGAGTTGCAATATTAAAAACAAATATAATGCTTTTAAAGAATATATAAATGCTTGTTAGTGTATTTGTTAACGAGAATTGTATTTTTGATTAGAAGAATATAAGGAGAGAGTATTATGAGAAATTTATTGAAAAGGATATCTGGTTTCATTATCACTATCAGTATGATCTTAGGCAGTACAAGTGTTGCGTTTGCTGGTGGAGAGCAAGAGGTGGTTTCTTATATTGCAAATGCAACAACAAACTCAGTCACGATTAAGTTTTCTGGGGATAAGGCGGGAAGCTATTCCTGTGATCAAAGCTTTATCCAAATCCGTTTTGATAAAAATATTTGGGGGTTTGGTTTTGGACCTTTAGGTATCAGTAAAGTGGGAATGCCAGAGATGCCTTCGGATAACAACATGACTATATATGTTCCTGTTGGAACAAAAGCTACTGTCCAATTTTCTGAGGATATGCGTAAAGAATCTGTTAAATTGAAGGATTTTGGTTTTGAAGGTCTTATCAAAGAAACAGCTTATGATGGGTCTAGCTTTGTTCCGTATGAACAGGGAAATACGAGACTGGAATATGAAGTAAGAATTCCTGGATATCAGGCAGAGAGTAATATGATTAATTTTTGTCCAAGAACTCCAGAAGACTGGAAATATGCTGTAGATAATCAAGATACTTTTGAAAAAGTTTATACCTCTCAGCAGATACAATCTATGACAGGGAATAAAGAAGAAGCAAATATCCCTACAGGAGTACAAGCAATTCCAACAAAATCAAAAACAACTATCAATGGAAAAGAAGCATCTTTCCAAGCATATACGATCAGTGACTATACGTATTTAAAATTACGTGATGTAGCAATGGCAATCAACGGAACTGAAAAGAATTTTTCCATTGAATGGGATAATAATAAAAAAGCAATTAATATCAATACGAAACAGCCATATAGTCCAGTTGGTGGTGAAATGAGCTTATCAAATGGAGGTAATAAAGAAGCTATTAAAAGTACAGCTGTAGTATATGTGGATAATACAAAGCAAGATCTTAAAGCATATACCATTGATGGAAATACATATTTTCAGCTGAGAGATATTGGAAAGCTGATCGACTTTGATGTGGCTTGGGACAATATAGAAAAAACCATTAAGATTGATACTACAAATGGATATATGAGTGAATGAGAAATGTTAGTATTCCATTTTGTTACAATTTTAAAGATAATTAATACTGGGGCAATGTAAATTTTTAAATTAAATGGTGTGACCTAGGTCGCACCATTTTATCATTGTATGCTTTAGCTTAACAAAACCCCTAGTTCTACTAGGGATAAATAAAATACTTTAGTATATTTTTGAATGATAATTATAATGGATTTGCTAATTATCAAATGAAGGATATACAATATTTAATTAACATACTGTATTCTCAATTATAGTACCTGTTTACAGGTTGCAG
>OGGQ01000307.1_pt1 | contig 71876 bp, 53 predicted proteins | sample 1571191 | NCBI WGS metagenome assembly OGGQ01 (sample SAMEA2582061, study PRJEB24529) | metagenome | biome: Human gut stool | place: China | collected 2011
AGCCTGCGCATAAGCGCAGGCTGCCGCACTTTTATAATTTCGGTATCTTGCGGACATAAATCAGTTGTTTCCTTTTCTGCCCGTTAAGAGAAATACATACAGGAGGAAGCGCAGGAAGTACAGGAGCGACGTAACCAAAGCCGCCACATACGTCATTGCCGCCGCGGTCAGAACTTTCGACGCGGCTTTCCGCTCCTCCTTGGTTACGAGGATGCCGGTATCCGCAAGCATTGCCTTGGCGCGGCGGGAAGCATTCAATTCAACGGGCAAAGTTACCAGGCAGAACAGGGTAGAAAGCCCGTACAGGCATACGCCTATAAACACGATCACGTTGCCGATCGTGCTTGCGGCGAGCGTCCATTCCAATATCACGCCGAGGATCACCAGCGGAAAAGCGAGCATGGTCCCGATATTGGTCAGCGGCACCAAAGCTCCGCGCAGTTTATAGGGGATATATCCGTTCTGTCGCTGCACTACATGTCCGACTTCATGGGCGCATACGGCCACCGCCGCCACGGAAGAGGAGTCGTACGTGCTTTCGGACAGGGTAATAAGGGAAGCCCGCGGATTGTAGTTATCGGTCAGTTTTCCCTTTCCGCGCACTACGCTCACGTCCCAAATCCCGTTCTTTTCCAGCAGCATGCGCGCGGTATCGCTGCCCGTCCAATCGGTCGAAGTGGGCATGCGGTTGTATTTGGCGAACGTAGAATGCACTTTCGTACTCGCCCAAACAGAGAGGAACAGGCAGGGGATGAGAATGATCCCCGAAACCAGATAGATCAAATAGATGTCGTAAAACATATTCGTTACCTCGTGTTTCCGTAGAAAAGCCGAGCAGACAGAAAGGCCGCGGGGTGCGTCCGCCGCGCGGCGGACGATATGCCGGCGTCGAAAACCGTAAAATTTCGGCGGAGGCCCGCATGTGGCATAGGGACCGCCCGCACGTTCGGCGCACTGTCTCTCGCTCATGGTATAAGTATAACACAATTTTGTCATAGTCTGCAAAAATTCGCACGGATTTTATAAAAAATTTTTTATTCGACGGGTATGATGTTGTCGATCTTTCCCTTTTCCGCATGGACGGAAAAATATTTTATGTCGAAGACGTGTTCGGAATGTTTGTAGATCAGCCCCGCCGCGTTGACGCGGCCGTGCGTCAGGTAGAAGATTTCTTTCGGCAGGTATACCCCGCAAAATTCGCCGAGGTATTGCATCAATCGGTCTTTTTTGTCCGCAAGGCAGGGCGCGAGGTATTCCCCGCAGTCGCCGCCCGCCGCGATCTCCTGAAAGAATGCAAAGGGCAGGATGCGTTCGTCCAGGGCGGCGGGGTCTATTTCGTTTTTTGCGTGCAGCTGCTGCGAATCGGGCAGCAGCGCGCCGCCTTCTGCGCGGAAGGTTCGTACCGACGTATGCCCCGCAATGTCGGAAAATTCAAAAGAGGCCGTCAATTTGTCCGTGCACGAAAAGTCGCTCACCCTGTCGCGGAAAACGCATTCCAGCCGTTCGTTGAACAGCAGCAGCTCCTTACGCCTCCCGCCGCGGCAAAGCACCCGCAAAAAGCTTTCCCCTCCGATCGTTTCGGCGGCCGCGTCATAGTCCTCCGCAGGGGGAAGCGCATACGTTTGAAAATCCGTTTTGTTTTCCAAAGAAAGGGAAGCCCCGCCGCTGTCAAGCACGGTGGCGAGGATATCGCCGGCGCGTATCTGCGCGCGGACGCGCAGTTCGCGTTCGCGCGGCGAAAAGCGTGCGGCGAACAGATCCGCCCCGCAATCGTAGCGGTACACGTCGCAGCAGCGCGGCGGCGCGGCAAAAAAAGCGCCGTCGATCACGAACGAAAGGGGGAACAGCTCTCCGCTTTCGGGGATAAATTCCGCCAATACCCGTTCGCCGTCGGGTATATCCGCAAACTTTTCCGTTTCGCCGCAGAATCCCGCCAGCGCCCCCGCCAGTTTCAGGGCGCAGGGAACTGCGGAAGAAAAATGCACTCGCACAGAGGAACCTCCGCAAATAAATTTCGCGCGGTCGCCCGCGTGAATTTATTTATATGTTTAAAAAAATTATTTAATGTCAATACTCCCGGTATAAAAAAACGGAGGTTGCAAAATGGACAAGATCAACGGCTATGCAAAGGAAGAGGCGGAAGAACTTCTCCGCTATATCGAAGAAGGCAAGCGCGCGGGCAAAACGCTTACGTCTCTCTTTTCCGGCTACGGAAAAGCGCACGGCAGGGCGGGCGGCAGCGTGCGCAACTATTATTACAAACTGCTGAAAACGGAGAGCAACGAGGCGAAAGCGCTGTTGGCGGGCAGAGATCTCCGTGCGGAAACGGTCCGCCCTTTCACGCCCGGCGAGACGGAAGAAATGCTTCGGCTGATCCTTTCGGAAAAGGGAAAAGGTTTTTCGGTCCGCCGTTCCATTGCGAATATTTGCGGCGGAGACGAAAAGAAGATGCTGCGATATCAGAACAAATACCGCAACATGCTCCGCAAACAGCCGGAAACGGTGCGCGAGGCCGCAAAGCGCGCCGGCGTGCAGCTCGAATCGGGCAGACGCACTTTTTTGCAGCGCCGCCTCGAAACGGAGATCGACGCGCTGTATGACCGCCTTTCGTCTTCGCTCCGCGCCGAAAACGAGCAGCTTCGCGAAACGGTGCGCCGCCTGACGGAAGAAAACGAGCTTCTCCGCCGCGCCTCGCGCGTCAAAAAGGCGATGCTCGCCGCGTCGGGGGCAAAGGCGCAGTAATTTTCCCCGGCGCGCATCTTCGTCCTCCGCATAAAATGAGTGTATACGCCGCATACTGTAATCGGGTGCGAAACGGCGCCCGTACGGAGGAAAAGAATATGGAAAAATTTGTGGCGGGCCTGGCGCTCGGCGCCATGCTCGGCGCGCTGTTGGTCGCAAACAGCAATAAAACGCGCGCCTTGGTCAAAAAGAGCCAGGAAGAATTGCGCGAAAAGGTCGATAACTATATCGACGAAAAACTTTCTTCCATGGAAAGCGGCGAAGAGGAAAACGGGCCTAAGTCCCTTTCCAAAAAGAAATAGCCGCTTGGCAGCGGAGAAACGTCTCGGCGTTTCTCCGCATTTTTTTTACGAAATTATTACAAGGTTATACAAAAAACTGTGGATTGCACTGTCTGCGGTATGATATAATAGAGAGGTGGAGGAAGTTGTTATGCCGTCGTCGTACGCACATTATGTTTTCGGAAAAGAAGTCCTGCGTTTGCTCCCCGAAGAGCTTGCGTCGGCCGCGCAAAGCCGCCGTCAGCTCTTTGATATCGGCCTGCACGGGCCGGATATCCTCTTTTATTATCATCCGCTTACGGCCAACGCCGTCAATTCCGTCGGCTTCGGTCTGCATGCAAAGCCTGCGTCCGTATTTTTCGGGCCTGCAAGCCGGGCGTATGCGGCAAGTACAGACCGTTCGTCCGCGGCGGCGTACCTGCTCGGCTTCGTGTGCCACTTCGCCCTCGATTCCGCCTGCCACGGCTATATCGAAAAGAAAATTTCGGTCTCTGCCGTAACCCATACCGAAATCGAAAGCGAATTTGACCGCTATCTGCTGCAAAAGGAGGGGCGCGAACCGCTTTCCGCCCGCCTTACGGGGCATATTTGTCCGACGGCGGAAAATGCGCGCGTCATCGCTCCCTTTTTTAACGGGATTACGGAAAAGCAGGTGCAGAAATCTCTCCGTTCGATGCTCTTTTACAACGAGCTTATGCGCGCTCCGCACGCACCCAAACGCCTGCTCGTGAATGCCGTACTCAAACTGACGGGGAATTATAAAGAAATGCACGGCATGATGATGGCAAAAGAACCGATCGGCATTTGCGCAGACAGCGATCTGCGCCTTGAAAAGCTGATGCATGCGGCTGAAAGCAGGGCGGCATCGCTCTGTGCCGGCTATTATCGTTATTTAAACGGATCGGCGCCGCTCGATCCTGCTTTCGATAACACGTTCGGTCCCGCCGAAAATTGGCGCGAGATCCCCGTTTTCAGTTTGGAAGAGGAAAAAAGGTATGAAATTTAAACTGACGCCCATCGAAAAAAAGTGGGTATGGTATGACGTCGGCAATTCCGCGTTTACTCTGCTTGTTTCCACCTTGATGTCGATTTTCTTTTACGAACTCGTCCCCGGCGCGGAGGCGGACGGCAGCCGTTACGTATCCTATTGGAGTTACGCAACGAGTATTTCTACGATCATCGTCGCCGTACTCGGCCCCACGCTCGGAACGCTTTCCGATCTTCGCGGCGCGCGCAAAAAGATCTTTTCGGTCGCGCTGTTCGTGGGGGCGGCGGGCTGCGCCGTATTAGGGTTCATGCAGCACTGGATGTGGTTTCTCGTTTTATTCGTGCTCGCGAAATCCGCCTACTCGCTGAGTTTGGTGGTGTACGATTCCATGCTCTGCGACGTAACTTCCCGCGAGCGGATGGACGAGGTCTCTTCCCGCGGCTATGCCTGGGGGTACATCGGCAGCTGCCTTCCGTTTATCGTAACCATCGTGATCTACGTGCTGTATTCCATGCTGGGAGTCCTCAGCATGCGCGTTTCCATGATCCTCGTGTTTTTGGTAACGGCGGTATGGTGGGTAGGCTGTTCGATCCCTTTGTGGAAAAGTTACAGGCAGGAACATTTTGTCGAAGCCTGCGGCCATCCCGTAAAGACGGGATTGAAAAATCTGGGCGGCGTGTTTAAAGAACTGGGCCGCAAAAAGAAGATCCTCTTTTTCCTGTTGGCGTTCTTTTTCTTTATCGACGGCGTTTATACGATCATCGATATGGCCACCGCATACGGCACTTCCCTCGGCCTGAATACCGTCAGCCTGGTCCTCGCGCTCCTCGTAACGCAAATCGTGGCGTTCCCCGCGGCGATCCTTCTCGGTATGCTCTCGCGCAAGGTCAAACCGCAGTATCTGATCATCGCCTGCATCGTCGCTTACTTTTTTATTACGGTCTATGCGATTTTTCTTGACCGCGAATATGAATTTTGGATCCTGGCCGTCTGCGTCGGCCTGTTTCAGGGCACGATCCAGGCCATGTCCCGTTCCTATTATGCCAAGATCATCCCGCGCGAAAAGGCGGGCGAATATTTCGGGATCTACGATATCTTCGGCAAGGGCGCCGCGTTTATGGGAACGCTCCTCATCGGCATCGTTACCGACGTAACGGGCAACCAAAGCATCGGCGTCGGAGCGCTTTCGGTCATGTTTCTCATCGGGCTCGCGTTTTTCATTGTTGCCGTGCGCAGCAAAGATCCGGAAGAGGAAGCATTCGTGCAGCTCTCTCCCGCCTCGCCGCCGGCAGGAGAGCGCGCGGAAAAAGAATAGTTCGTTATTTTACAATTCGTTTACAATTTTTTTGAAAAAATTATATATTTTCTGCGTATAATAAAAGCGATCATAAGGGGAGGAGGAAGGTAAAATGATTCGCAAAATCGGTAAAAGTGTATTGATCGCTCTTCTCGGCATCACCGTTTCGCTGGTATCGATCTTTATCGCGTATTCGTATGCGGATCCCGCTTCCGTAGCGCCGTTCGTTTCTGCCGCAGAGCAGGTCATGCAGATTATTTGATCGGGGCGGAAGATCCGGCGCCGATAGTGCGGCCGGGAAAACGTCGCCGCAAGCGCGCCCGAAAAAATTTAGTGTCCACACTCTAACAACTTTTTCTTACGGTACCCGCCGCGCATTCTGCGCGGCGGGTATCTTTTGTGAAAATCCGGCGAATTTTGCCGAAATATTTTTTTGAAACCGAATAAATTTTAAAAAAATTGTGGACGAGCCGAAAAGAGTGTGGTATACTATAACCGAAGTGTCGGCAGAGATTTCACGCCGTAAGCGCGTGTTTGCGCCGCCTTTTCCGACAAGATCGGATGTTTTTTGCAGGCGCAGAGATTCTGTGCGGGAGGATCATGGAAAAACGAATAATTGCCTTCGATATAGGCGATAAAAGAATCGGCATCGCCGCAAGCGACCCGTTCAATACCTTTGCTCTTCCCGGTACGACGTACTTCCGCACAAAGAGCGCGGAAGCGGATGCGGAAAGCCTCGCCCGCATCGTGAAGGAAAAGGACGCGGGGCTCATCGTGTGCGGCCTTCCGCTGAATTTCGACGGCACCGAGTCGGTGCAGACGGAAAAAACGCGCCGATTCGTCGAACTGCTCAAAAGCAAGACGGACGTGCCCGTCGTATTTGAAGACGAGCGCTTTACCACGATGGAGGCGGAACGGGTGCTGATAGCCGGCGGCGTCCGCCGCGAAAACAGAAAACAGTCGATCGACAGCATTGCCGCTTCCTACATTTTGGAAGGGTATTTGAATAAAAAACAAAAAGGAGCAACAACATGAGCGAAGAGAAAAAACTGCATGAACATGATTGCGACTGCGAAGATTGCGAAGAAGAAAATGTGGTCGAACTCGTAGACGACGAAGGCAAGATCCATAAATGTTTCCATATAGGTACGATCGAATACAAGTCGCGCTGGTATGCCTTTTTCCAGCCTGCGGAAGAGGAGGAGGGCGACGAAAACGAAGTTACCATTCTCGAGATCGTCGGTGAAGAAGGCGCGGAAGAGCTCGTCCCCATCGAAGACGATAAACTGCTCGACGAAGTTTTCGAAGAATTTTGCCGCGTGATGGAGGAAGACGACGATGCAGACGAAGCCGCTTCTTTAGATACCGATTATGAAGAGGGCTGCGGATGCGGCTGCAAACACCACGATCACAAAAAAGAATAACGGCAGTCCGAAAAACGGATTGATTTCGCTGAAAAACGGTCCGCATTGTGTATGCGGGCCGTTTTCCTTGTTAAATTTTCGTATCTGCTCCGGAACTCTTCATAAGTTTGCCCTTTTTCGTCCCTCTTTTGCGCAAATTCGCGCAAAATCAGTTGCGAAAAATCGGCGCTTATGGTAAAATAGTAAGGCTAAAAATTCACACCTCGGCCGTACCGCGTATCCGTTCCCGCCAAAATCCCAATCGGGCGGGCTGATGCGGGCCTATCAAATGCGTCCGGGGGAGGAATAAACGGAGGATTTTATGGCAGTCATTACAATGAAGCAGCTGCTCGAAGCGGGCGTGCATTTCGGGCATCAGACGAGGAAATGGAACCCGAAGATGAAAAAGTACATCTTCGCAGCCAGGAACGACATTCACATCATCGACCTTCAGCTCACGGTCGGCCTCGTCGAAGAAGCGTACAATTTTATCGTCGATACGGTCAAAGCGGGCAAGAGCATCCTGTTCGTAGGCACCAAAAAGCAGGCGCAGGAAGCCATCAAGGAAGAGGCTGTGCGCTGCGGTCAGTTCTATATCAATTCCCGCTGGCTGGGCGGCACCCTCACCAATTTCAAGACCATCCGTTCCCGCATCGACCGCCTCAATAAACTCGAAAAGATGGAGGAAAGCGGCGAATTCGATCTCCTTCCCAAAAAGGAAGTTTTGGGCCTGAAAAAGGAGATGTCCAAGCTTGAAGCCAACCTCGGCGGCATCAAAGAGATGCGCACCCTTCCGGGCGCGATGTTCATCGTCGATCCGCACAATGAAGACATCGCCGTGCAGGAAGCGCGCAAATTGCATATCCCCATCGTCGCGATCACCGATACCAACTGCGATCCCGACCTGATCGATTACGTCATTCCCGGCAACGACGACGCGATCCGCGCGGTAAAACTCCTTTCCGGCGTTATCGCGAACGCGGTCATCGAAGCGAACCAGGGCGAAGCGGTCAATGCCGAATTGCAGCAGGCCGCGGAAGAAGTTCCCGCCGAAGAGAAATCCATCGAAGACGTAGTGGAAGAGGCGTCGGAAGAGGCCGCGGCGGAAGAAGTGCCTGCACAGGCCGAATAATTCAGAAAATAATACACGGTCCTTTCGGTTGCCGATTCGGCCGAAACGTCGCCGCTCCGCGGCAATCCGAACGGGGCGGATCAAGAATAATTTTAAGGAGAGATCATTATGGCAATAACCGCAAGTGATGTTAACGCTCTGCGCCAAAAGACGGGCGTAGGCATGATGGATTGCAAAAAAGCGCTCACCGAAGCGAACGGCGATATGGACAAAGCCGTTGAAATTCTTCGCGAAAAGGGTATGGCGACCGCCGCGAAAAAGGCGGGCAGGATCGCTGCCGAAGGCATTGTCGACAGCTACATTCACATGGGCGGCAAGGTCGGCGTTCTCGTCGAAGTCAACTGCGAAACCGACTTCGTGGCGCGCGGCGATCAGTTCAAAGAACTCGTACACGATATCGCATTGCAGATCGCGGCGGCAAAACCCCTGTACGTAACGAAGGAAGAGGTCCCCGCCGAAGTGCTCGAGGAAGAGAAAAAGATCCTCAAAGTACAGGCAATGAACGAGGGCAAACCCGAAGCCATCGCCGAAAAGATGGTCGCGGGCCGCATCAAAAAATATTACGAAGATTTCTGCCTGCTCGAACAGCCGTTCGTAAAGGATTCTTCCAAGACCATCAACCAGCTCATTACCGAAGCGATCGCGTCCATCGGCGAGAAGATCACGGTCCGCCGCTTCGCGCGTTTCGAGATGGGCGAAGGCATCGAAAAGAAGAAGGACGACCTCGCCGAAGAAGTCGAAAAACAAGTTTCCAAGATGAAAGGTTAAAATCCGAAGGCGCACAAGTTTATATTTGTGTGCCTTTGTTTTAAATTGCGGGAGTCCTTTGCCGGAAATCCCGCATGCGCGTCTCTTTGCGCATCCAATAAACTATTCGGAGGGGAAATTACGTTGCAAAGGAAACCGAAGTACAAGAGGATCATTTTAAAACTTTCGGGCGAAGCGCTCGCGGGCAAGGCAGGGTTCGGTCTGGACGAAACCATCATCGCCGGCGTAGTCGACCAGCTGATCCGCGTCCACGAGATGGGGGTGGAGATCGGCGTAGTTCTGGGCGGCGGCAACTTCTGGCGCGGCCGCCAGGGCACGAGCATGGACCGCACCACGGCCGACCATATGGGCATGCTCGCCACGGTCATCAATTCGCTCGCCATGCAGGATGCGATCGAGCAGAAGGGCGTTCCCACCCGTGTACAGACGGCGCTGAACATGATCAGCGTGGCCGAGCCGTTCATCCTCCGCAAGGCCCTGCGCCACTTCGAACTGGGCAGGATCGTCATCTTTGCCTGCGGTACGGGCAATCCGTACTGTTCTACCGATACGGGCGCGGCTCTTCGCGCGTGCGAAACGAACGCCGATATCCTGTTGCTCGCCAAAAACGTAGACGGCATTTACGACAGCGACCCCAAGGTCAACCCGCAGGCGAAAAAAATCGATAAGATCACGCACATGGAAGTCATCAACCGCGGTCTGAAAGCGATGGACACGACGGCGATCACCATGTGCATGGATAACAACATTCCCGTTCTGGCGTTCGCTCTTTCCGAAAAAGACGCCATCGTCCGCGCCATCTGCGGCGAAAAGACGGGCACCCTCATCACAAACGAATCCGAATAAGAGGTGAATCATGATTGATAACGAAAAAGTAGAAGAGCTGATGCTCGTTTTGGAAGATAAACTGGATAAAACGGCGAGCGTTCTGCGCGAAGAATACGCCAACATCCGCGCGGGCAGGGCGAATCCGCACGTGCTCGATAAGATCCTCGTCGATTATTACGGCACGATGTCTCCCATCAACCAGGTCGGCAACATTTCCGTCGCCGATGCGAAGTGCCTCGTCATCAGCCCGTGGGATGCCAGCCTGTTAAAGGGCATCGAAAAGGCGATCCTGCAGTCGAATATCGGGCTCACGCCCACCAACGACGGCAAAGTCATCCGCCTGATATTCCCCGATCTTACGGAAGAGCGCCGCCGCGACCTCGCAAAGCAGATCAAGGCCCTTTCCGAAGACGCGAAAGTTGCCGCGCGCAACGTCCGCCGCGACACGATGGAAGCGCTCAAAAAGATGAAAAACAACAAAGAACTTTCCGAAGACGAATGCGCGGGGCTGGAAAAGGAGGTCGAAAAGACCGTTTCCAAAAGCATCGAGCAGATCGAAAAACATACGGCCGATAAAGAAAAAGAGATCATGTCCGTATAACAGGTAGGGTATGAAACGTATCAAATTGCCCTCGCATATCGCGTTTATCATGGACGGCAACGGCAGGTGGGCGCAGCGGCGCTTCCGCCCGCGCGGTTACGGGCACAAAATGGGCGTGCAGAACATGTTTAAGATCTGTTCGCACGCCTTCCATCTCGGCATTCGCATCGTAACCGTCTTTGCCCTCTCCGCCGAAAATTTAAAGCGCCCCCGCGAGGAAGTGGAAGAGCTTTTCGAGCTGTTCCGCACCTATTTTGCCAAAAAAAGAGAAAAGATGCTCGAACTGAACGCCAAGATCAACGTGATCGGCGATCTTTCCGCGCTTCCCGAAGATATCCGCGAAAGCATGGCGGACATCATGGCGGAAACCGAACCGTATACCGATTTTCTTCTCAACATCTGCGTCAATTACGGCGCCCGGCAGGAGATCGTGGCTGCGGTAAACGCGGCGGTATCGTACGGCAGGTTTGTCGACGAGCACAGCTTCGGCGAACTGCTTTTAACGGCAGGGCTGCCCGATCCCGACCTCATCGTGCGCACGGGCGGCGAACTTCGGCTCTCGAATTTTCTCCTGTACCAGGCCGCGTATGCCGAGCTGTATTTTTCCAATAAAATGTGGCCCGCGTTTTCCAAACGCGACCTCGAAAAGGCGATCGAAAGCTATTCCTCGCGCGACCGTCGCTTCGGCAATGTCCGGGAGGAACAAAAATGAAAAAGCGCCTGATCACCGGCATCCTGTATATCGGCGTCATCGTCGGCTTTTTCTTTCTCCGTAAAATCGACGTTCGCCTGTTCGGCATCCTCGTCTACGCCTTTTCCCTGATCGGCACGCACGAGATGGTGCAGGCCTTCTCGCATGCGCGCAAGGGCGAAAACGGCGAAGAGATCCCGCCTGCCATGCCCCTCTGCCTTTCGCAGAAGATCACGGTATACGCCTATGCGGCGATCTTCACGCCGGCATATTACCTTCTCGAACATATTTCGAAAGGGGAGGGCTACCGCGCGATGCTCGTCCTCTCGTTCGTGTTCGCGCTCGTGCTTTTCTGCCTTCTGGTCGTCGACCATCGCCGCACCGAGCTTTCGGGCACGGGCGCCGCGATGCTGTGCGGGTTTTACCCCACGGCGATCCTCTCCACCATGCTGCTCGCGAACGATTTCGGCTACGCCTCCACGCTCGCGCTGCTTCTGATCTTCGTCATATCTCCGGTCGCGGATACCTTTGCGTTCGTCGTCGGCAGTATCTTCAAGGGCAAAAAACTGTGCCCCACGATCAGCCCGAACAAGACGATATCGGGCGCCGTGGGCGGCGTCGTTTTCGGCACCGGCGCAAGCGTGCTCCTGTATTGGCTGTACACGCTCACTTCCGATTACGTGTATGCCGGGTTCGGAAATCCCTGGGCCGTGTTCGCGATTATCGGCTGTATCTGCGCCCTGATGACCGAATTCGGCGACCTCGTCGAAAGCGTCATCAAGCGCAAGCTCGGCATAAAAGATATGGGCAAGATCCTTCCCGGCCACGGCGGCATACTCGACCGCATCGACGGCACGCTGTTCGCGAGCACGTTCGTGTACCTGGTGTTTTCTCTCATCGTTCTGTAACCGAAAAAACGAATACCCGCGCCCTGCGGGTATTTTTTTCACGGCGCGGCGCAAATTCCGCATAAAAGGGATATGCGCCTGCGTACAATAAAAAGGGGGCAGCCGAACCATGAAAAAGATCGCTCTCATCGGCAGCACGGGTTCCATCGGCAGGCAGGCGGTCAACGTCGTCCTGCGCTATCCGGATCGCTTCCGCATCGTCGCCATGGCGGCGAACAGCGGCGGCGAACGTTTTGAAGAACAGCTCGCGCGCCTTCGTCCCGGCTTTGCGGCTCTGCGGCAGGAAGAGGGGGCTTCTCTCTCCGTTCCGCAGGGCGTCCGCTTCGCGCGCGGAGAAGGGGCGTTCGAAGAGGCGTGCGCCTATGCGGATGCGGACATCGTCATCGTCGCCGTTACGGGTTTTGCGGGGCTGAAAGCCGCGCTGCTCGCCGCGGCAGCGGGCAAAGATATCGCGCTCGCCAACAAAGAGAGCCTCGTCGTCGGCGGCGCTCTCGTCCTGCGTCGCGTCCGCGAGAAGGGCGTGAACCTGATTCCGGTCGACAGCGAGCATTCCGCGATCTGGCAGTGCCTGAATTTCGACCGCGCCGCACCCTTTTCACGGCTCATCCTCACCGCCAGCGGCGGCGCTCTGCGCGACGTCCCGCCGGAAAAATTGGCGGGCGTTACCGCCGCACAGGCGCTCGCGCACCCCAATTGGAACATGGGCGCCAAGATCACGGTCGACTGCGCCACCATGCTCAATAAGGGCTTCGAGGTCATCGAAGCGATGCACCTGTACGCCGCCCCGCTCGACCGCATCGAAGTGCTCGTCCACCGCGAAAGCGTCGTGCATTCGATGGTGGAATTTGCCGACGGGGCAGTGCTCGCGCAGTTGGGCGTTCCCTCGATGGAACTTCCCATTCAGCTCGCGCTCACCTATCCCGAAAGGCTTGACTGCGCCCTTCCGCGGCTGAACCTCGCGCAGGTCGGCGCCCTGCATTTCGAATCGGTCGATCTCCGCCGCTATCCCTGCTTTGCCCTCGCGCTCGAATGCGCGAAGAAGGGCGGCATGTACCCCTGCGCGCTCAACGCCGCGGGCGAGGTCGCCGTGGCCGCCTTTTTGCGCGGACAAATAAAATACACGCAAATTGCCGAAATTATAGAGGGCGCCCTTGTCGGCGCGTCCGATAAGGAGCCCGAAAGCTATGCCGCGCTCGAACAGGCGGACCGCCTCGCGCGCGAACGTGCGTTTTCGCTCCTGCCGTAACGGAGGTTTCATGCATCTCGCTCTTTTGTCCTTTTCCGGCGTCATGAGTACGATCGGCGCGATTTGTCTGGCGATACTGATTCTGCTCGCCATGATCACCGTGCACGAATTCGGCCATTACGTCGCGGGCAAGATCTTCAAATTCAAAATCAACGAATTCGCCATCGGTTTCGGCCCCGCGCTGTTTAAGCACACCAAAAAGAACGGCGAAATTTTTTCCGTCCGGCTCCTTCCGCTGGGCGGTTATTGCGCGTTCGAAGGGGAGGACGAAGAAAATTCCCACCCCGCGGCATTCAACAACAAAAAGCCGTGGCAGCGCATCATCGTTTTGTTCGCGGGCGCGTTCATGAACTACGTCCTCGCCCTCGTCCTCATTGTCGTTTCCTTTTTCGCCTGCGGTCAGCTCCTGTTGATGACCTACCGCGTCGATCCCGCCGAATACACCCAAAACGGCATTCCCGTCGCGGGCTATTCCTTTCAGGACGAAGACGTGATCCTCGAATGCGAAGGCAAAAATATATACCTCACCTCCGATCTGATGTCCGCGCTCGGCGGCAAAAGCGAGGGGGACATGGTCGAATTTACCGTATCGCGCAAAACGCAGACGGGGCGCGAAGTCATGCAAATATCCGTCATACTCCGCGCCGACGCGCATTTCGAAAACCTTACCGATACGAACGCCCTTTGGGATGCGATCGGCATTTTAAAGCAGACGAACGAAAGCGGCGCTTCTTCCTATATGGTCGCCTCGGCGTCGTACAGGGGATTCGGCTTTTTCGAAACGCTGGGCAGATCGTTTGCCTATTCCTTCCGCATCGGCGGCACGATTTTTAAGGTGCTCGGCCAGCTTTTAACGGGCGACCTCGGCCTGTCCGCATTCGGCGGGCCCATCACCACCATCAGGCTTACTTCCGAAATCGCCTCGCGCAGCCTGCAGCAGTTTTTAGAGATCGCCGCATACATCGGCGTCAATCTCGCCGTGTTCAACCTCTTGCCCATTCCCGCGCTCGACGGCTCGAAAATCATCTTTACCGCCATCGAATGGGTGCGCGGCAAACCCATCAACCGCAAGGTCGAAGCGGTCATCCACGCCGCGGGCTTCGTACTTTTGCTCGGCTTTGCCGTACTGGTCGATTTGTTGCAGCTGTTTTAGCTGAAAAAAATCCGTTTCCGCATTTAAAAACATGCCGTAGAATGCATACGGCATGTTTTTCTTTCCGCGAACCGTGTTAAAAGCGGCAAAATCGGCATACAAGGACGGCGGCACATATGTCTGCAAACGCACACACCGAAAACTTAAAGAAATATTTAAAATTCGTAAAAAGTTTGGCATAATTCCATATCGGAATTATGCCGGTTTTTTTTATGGTAAAATATGACTAGTTGATATTTTTATAGGCATTGCTTTTATTTCGAGATTATCAAAGAAAAATGTGATACAATTTTTATAAAGAATACAGGCAATAATCTAATTTAAAGGAGAACAGTCATGGAAGTATATGCGTATTTGCGGGACATTTATCATTTGATAGGCTGCGGCAAAAAATATTTGATCGAAAAAACGGGATTGACCGAGCGCGTTATCGATAATTATTTTTCCAGCCGCTATCGGAAGAAGGAAGAAACGGAAAAACGGATCGCCGCAGCGCTGTTGGGCGAGGGCAATGCGGATGCGCCCTTGATGGTCCGCATAGCCGATTTTTATAAGCAGCGGCTGCACGAGTATTATGGTACTGCCGAAGAGGTTTTCATAAAAAGTTATCAGCACCTTCCCGACAGAGAAAAAGCATATCTGAAGAGTATCGCCAATATGTTCGCGTGGCAATGCAGGCACGCTGAATAGCTTTTCCAAACAAAAAAGCGTCCCGAAGCCGATCGAGAGTCCTTTTCGGGTGCGGTTCGGACAGGGGACGTTTGTTCGGCAAAACAGGAAAAGAGCTCGAACGGCGCGAAAAGCCGCGCGGCAGAACGTATGCAGACCGAAAAGGGGAACATACCCCGAAATACTGCACGGCAGGCGGAAAGGCCCCCCGAAGAAACTTCGGGGGGCCTTCCAAGTGCTATACTAATATCTGTGAGCAAAAGAATGGGAAATTTGCGGCGGGTCGCCGCGCATATCAGTCGAGCAGTGTTTCGTATTCCTTATACAGCTCGTCGAGCAAAGTGTGTGCGCGGTTCAGCGCGTCGCACTTTTCCGTCAGAAGTTTATAATCGGCGGCGATCTCCGGCTGGGCGATCTCCTTTTCCAGGGCGGCGGCGTTCTCTTCCGTCCGCGCGATCTCCCTTTCTACCGCCCGCAGCCGCTCTTTTTTCTTGGCTTCCTGCGCGCGGTCCGCTTTCGAACGGTACGAAGCCGTGCGCTCTTTCGCCCGCGCCTCCGCTTTTTCCGTCCTGGCCGCCTCTTCCGCCCGTTCGGCGGCCGCCTTTTTCCGCGCCGCGAATTCTTCGTATCCGCAGTCGTATGCGGTCAAAGCGCCCCCGTCGATTTCCAAAATGCGGTCGGCGGTGTTTTGAATAAAGTAACGGTCGTGCGAAACGAACAGCAGCGTCCCCTCATAGGCCCGCAGCGCCGCTTCCAGGCTCTCGCGCGCCTGCAGATCGAGGTGGTTGGTCGGTTCGTCCAACAGCAAAAAATTCGCCTTCTGCGCTTCCAGCAGCACGAGCGCGAGCTTTGCCCGCTCTCCGCCCGAAAGGGAGCGCACTTTTTTATCGATGTCTTCGCCGTCCAGCTTCGCCCGCGCCAAAAGCGCGCGCGCCTCCGTTTGGCTCAGATAGGTATGGCTGTGCCAAAGGGAGCCCAATACCGTCTCTTCGGGGTCGAGGTCGGCGTTTTCCTGGTCGTAATAGCCGATTTTTACGAATCTCCCCCAATGTACGGCAGGATTCTTTCCCTTCGCGAGTTCGCGTATCAGCGTAGATTTCCCCGTCCCGTTTTCGCCGACGAGCGCGATTTTTTCGCCCCGCCGCACTTCGAACTCCGCGCCCGAAAACAGCGCCTTTTCTCCCGCGCGCATGGTCAGTCCCTGTACGCAAAGGCTGCGCTCTTCGCTCTTTTCCCTCGTCTCGAAGCAAAACTTGGGCGGCGCTGGCGGCGGCAGGGGACGTTCGAGCACTTCCATGTTTTCCAGTTTCTTCACGCGCGACTGCGCGCTTTTGGCGGTCGTCGCCCGCACGATGTTGCGCGCCACGTAATCTTTCAGCGCGGCGATCTCTTCCTGCTGTTTTTCGTATTCCCTGCAGTCGTGCTCGAATTTTTCCGCCTTTAAAATTTTATATTTGGAATAGTTTCCGCGGAACGCGGTTACTTTTTTGTGTTCCAGTTCGAATATTTTGGTTACGATCGCGTCGAGGAACCAGCGGTCGTGCGACACGGTAAAAATCGCCCCGCGGTAACTTTTCAAATAGTCTTCCAGCCAGAACATGGTGGAAACGTCCAGATGGTTTGTCGGCTCGTCGAGGAAGAGTATTTCCGGCTGTTCGAGTAGCAGGCGGCACAGCTTCAGCCGCGTCTTTTCGCCGCCGCTCATGGTCGAAACGGTCTGCCCGTATTTTTCCGAGAATCCCATTCCGTTGAGCACGGTTTTGATCCTGACGTCGGTGTTGTAACCGTCCGCGGCGTCGATCGCCTTCTGCAGCTGTTCGTAGCGCGCGGAAAGGGTGCGGAACCGTTCGCTCCCTTCCTCCGCCGAAGCGAGTTCCCGCTCGATTTGGCGCAGCGAATCCATCGCGCGGTACACGTCCGCAAATACGCTCCGCATCTCTTCGTACACGGTCTTATCGCTTTCCAGCCCGCCGTTCTGCTCCAGCCAGCCGATTTTCAGCCCGCTCTTTTTTAAAATTCTTCCCTCGTCGGGGTACAGTGCGCCCGCCATCAGCTTGATGAGCGTTGTCTTTCCTTCGCCGTTCGCGCCGATAAACCCGACCCGCTCTCCCTCCGAAAGGGTAAAATTTATATTTTCGAGTATGCTCTTGTCGTCGTAGCCGAAGCGTACGTTTTCGAGTGTGATCAACATAATTTTTTATGCGTTCCGCAAAATAGTTCTATGAAAAAAATTTCCGCGCAGGATATCGAAGATTTAGAAATGCGCCTTGCCGCCGCCTCGCCGGGGGAAGTGGCGCCCCTCGTCAAAAAGCTCGTCAAAATGAAGCGCCTGTTTCTGCGGCAGTAACGCGCCGCCCGCTCAAAACAGTTCGCGCGAAGTATCCGTAAAGTCGGGTATAAACGCCTCGTCCGCGGCGTTCAGTTCCTGCGCGAACAGGTTATCGATGCCCGCGTCGAGCGCGGCGTTCAGAACTTTTTTGTATTCGCGCGGCGTGATGCGCCGCTGCAGTTCGGGCAGGCCGCCGATATCGCCGCACGGCGTGTATTGCCCCATCAGCGAAAAGTAAGCGGGGGAATGCAGCCCGGCAAACCAGTGCACCGCCGCAACGCTGTCGTCCGTGCACAGCGGCAGCACCAAGTGCCGCACGATGCATCCGCGCACCATTTTTCCTCCCTCGAATTCCGCCGCGCGCCCCGCCATAAACGCCACGGCGCGGCTCGCGTATTCGAAGTAATCCGCCTTCCCCGTATAGCGCTCCGCAATTTTCGGCGAAACGAATTTGAGATCGGGCAGGTAAACGTCGATGTATTTGTCGAGCGCCCGCAGCGCTTCAAGTTTTTCGTAGCTGTGGGTGTTGTACACCACGGGTATTTTCGGGCGGTACAGCGCGAAGGTCTGCAAAAGCTGCGGCACGAAATGGGAAGCCGTTACCAGGTTGATGTTTTCCGCGCCCCGCTCTTCCAGTTCCCGGAAGATGTCCGCAAGCGCTTCGGGCGTTACCTCTTTTCCCCGCTTCGCGCGCGAAAGTTCGAAGTTCTGGCAAAAGGCGCACCGCAGCGCACAGCCGGAAAAGAACACCGTTCCCGACCCGTTTTTAAAAGAGATACACGGCTCTTCGTAGGGGTGAAGCCCGTATTTGGCTACCAGCAGCGCGCTTTTCGCTCCGCACGCCCCTTCAGCCGATTGTCTGTCCGCTCCGCATTCCAGTGGGCAGAGCCTGCATTCTTGCGCCATATATAAATTGTACCATATTTTTTTTCTTTTGCAAAGCATTGGGCGCGTGCGGGCGGGAAATTATTGACAAGACTTGCGTTTCCTATTATAATGGTATCGTCATTGAAAGTGTATGCAAAGTGCGCGCCGTCCGGCCTCGGCGGCCCTGTCCGGGCGGGCGCGAAGGAGAAAATATGCGTTATTATTTTACGAGCGAAAGCGTTACCGAGGGGCATCCCGATAAAGTCTGCGACCAGATTTCCGACGCCGTATTGGACGCCGTTCTTTCGCAGGATGCGGATTCCCGCGCGGCCATCGAATGCTGCGCTACGACGGGCATGGTCCTCGTCATGGGCGAACTCACCACCGCCTGCTACGTCGATATATCCAAAATCGTCCGCGATACGGTCAAAGAGATCGGCTACACGCAGGGGCACGGCTTTTCGTACAATTCTCTCGCCGTCATCACCGCAATTCACGGCCAGAGCGCGGACATCGCATTGGGCGTAGACGCGTCCGCCGAACGCAAGGCGGGGGGCGACGGGTACGATCAGATCGGCGCGGGCGATCAGGGCATGATGTTCGGCTACGCCGTGGCGGAAACGGATGAATTGATGCCTCTGACGGCGGTCCTCTCCCACAAACTGGCGGCGCGGCTCGCGGAAGTGCGCAAAAGCGGACTTCTGCCGTACCTGCGGCCGGACGGGAAAACGCAGGTTACCGTCGAATACGAGGGGAGGAGGCCCGTCCGCGTGGATACGGTGGTCGTCTCCGCCCAGCACGACGAAAACGTTACGCAGGAACAATTGCGGGAAGATATCAAGAAGCACGTCATCGACGCCGTCATCGATTCCGGGTACCTTGACGATAACACGAAGTATTTCGTCAATCCCACCGGTCGGTTCGAGATCGGCGGGCCGGAAGGGGACAGCGGCCTTACGGGGCGCAAGATCATCGTCGATACCTACGGCGGGCGCTGTGCGCACGGCGGCGGTTCGTTTTCCGGGAAAGACGCTACCAAGGTCGACCGCAGTGCGGCGTACATGGCGCGCTATATCTGCAAAAATATCGTAAAGGCGGGGCTCGCGTACGAATGCGAACTGCAGCTCGCCTATGCCATCGGCGTGGCAAATCCCGTTTCCGTGTACGTCAATACATACGGCACGGGCAAGGTATCGGACGATAAACTGGCGCAGATCGTGCGCGAAAATTTCGACCTGCGCCCGCTCGCGATCATCGAAAAACTCGGCCTGCGCGCGCCGATCTTCAAAAAGACGGCGGCATACGGCCACTTCGGCAGGGAAGGATTCCCTTGGGAAAAGACGGACGCGGCCGAGCGGCTCGCGCGGTATCTCAAATAAAAAAACGTAACGGCGGGCGGAGATTTTCTCCGTTCGTTTGCTTTGGGGAGGAAAGATGAAAGTAATCGTCGTCGAATACGATCCGCGCTGGCCGCAGCTGTTCGCGGAAGAGGCGGAAAAGATCCGTCAGATCCTGGGGGACAACTGTGTCGCCGTGCACCATATCGGCAGTACGGCGGTCGCCGGCCTCGCGGCAAAACCCGTCATCGATATCATGCCCGTGGTCAGAGATCTCTCTGCCGTCGACGCGCGAAACGCGGCGTTCGAGGCGCTCGGGTACGAGTGCATGGGCGAATTCGGCATCGCGGGTCGGCGGTATTTCCGCAAGGGCGGCGATCTTCGCACCCACCAGATCCATATTTTCGGCGCAAACGACGAGAAGAATATCCGGCGGCACCTTGCGGTCCGCGATTATCTCCGCACGCATCCGCACGAGGCGGCGGCGTATGCGTCGCTCAAATCGCGGCTCGCCGCGCGGTTTCCCGAAGATATCGAGGGGTATTGCGACGGCAAGGATGCCTTTGTGCGCGGACTCGAGTGCCGCGCGCTCGCATGGAGCGAAAAAAATGAATAAGCTCGTTTCGGAATCGGCGGCACGGCTCCGTTCCTTTCTTTTCGGCGGCGGCCTTACCTGCGCCTCTTGCGGAGCAGACCTGTTCTCGGAAGAGAGGTTTTGCGAACGCTGTCTCGAAAAGCTGCCCTTCAACGCCGGCTATATCTGCGAAAAGTGCGGCCGTTCGATCGGCGAAGACTATCCCGTCTGCCTCGAATGCAAGGCGGATATGCCCTCGTATACGGTGGCGCGCAGCGCGTTCCGTTACGAAGGAGATATCGTCCGCCTCGTCAAAAAGTTCAAAACGGGTTCGAAATACCTCGCCGACGTCTTTGCCGAATACATGGCGCCGCTCGTTCCCGCAGCCTTTCCCGACGCCGATTTTTTCGCCTTCGTTCCGATGACGGAGCGCGCGGAAAAGCGGCGCGGCTACAACCAGTCCCGCCTGCTCGCGCAGGCGCTGTCTGCCCGTTCGGGCGTCGCGGCGGAGGAAGGGGTGCTTGTAAAGACGCGGGAAACCTCTTCCCAGAAAGAGCTTTCCCGCAAAGAGCGGGCCGTGAATTTAAAGGGCAGTTTCCGCGTTCATGAACGCAGTCTGTGCCGCGGCAAGTCCGTTGTTCTCGTCGACGACGTCCTCACGACGGGCGCAACCGCGAACGCCGTCGCCTCCGCGCTCTTCGGCGCGGGCGCGCGCAAAGTTTACGTTTTGACGCTCGCAAGCGTGTGCAGCCGCGGCGGCTGAACGGAAAAAAAGGGCGCCTTTTGTCCGAAAGTGCGATTTCACGGGCAAATTCCGAAAATTCTTACAAAAATCTTTTACTTTTTGCGGAAAATATTGTAAAATAGAAGCAGTACGCAAATCAACATACAGCGGCGCGCGGCAAACGCGCGCACAGGAGCGGTTTATGGGATTGATCAATTATATTTTTAACGGCGAAAGCCGCAAGGGTCTGAAAAGACTCGATAGGATGGCGACGAAAGTCGAACAGCTCGAACCGAAGTATGCCCCGATGACGGACGCGGAGCTGCGCGCGCAGACGGACGTTCTCAAAGGCAGGCTCGCCAAGGGCGAAACGCTCGACGACATCCTTTACGATGCGTTCGCTCTCGTGCGCGAAGCGGCGAGCAGGGTCCTGCATATGAAGCACTACCACGTGCAGATCATCGGCGGTATCGCCCTCCACCAGGGGCGCATCGCGGAGATGAAGACGGGCGAAGGCAAAACGCTCGTGGCAACGCTCCCCGCATACCTCAACGCGCTCGCGGGGAAAGGCGTCCATATCGTTACCGTCAACGATTATCTGGCGCGGCGCGACGCGGACTGGATGGGCAAAGTGCATCGTTTCCTCGGCCTCACCGTCGGCGTGGTCGTTCCCGGCATGGACGACGCGGCCAAGCAGGCGGCCTACCGCTGCGACATCACGTACGCTACCAACAACGAACTGGGCTTCGACTATTTGCGCGACAATTTGAAGACGGATCTCAAAAAGATGGTCCAGCGCGAATTGGATTTCGCCATCGTCGACGAGGTCGACTCCATTCTCATCGACGAAGCGCGCACCCCGCTCATCATTTCGGGCAAAGGGGACAAGTCCAGCGAACTGTACGAGAGGGTAGACCGCTTTGTGCGCACGCTCACCGGCGGATTCGACGACGAGGGCAAACAGGGCGAAGAGGATAAAGACAAGAAGAAAAGGAAGAAAGCCGAAGAAGAGCCCGCCGAAGAGGAAGCCGAGTCCAAGTACGGCGACTACGACGACATTGCCAAAGGCGCCAAGTACGGAGATTGGGATTACGTCATCGACCGCAAGGACCGCAGCGTACAGATCACCGAAAAGGGCGCGGCAAAGGCCGAGCGTTTCTTCAATATCGATAACTTGGGCGATATCGACAACGCGTCGCTCAACCACCATATCCAGCAGGCGCTCAAGGCGCACAAACTTTTCCACCGCGACGAAGACTATATCGTCAACGACGGGGAAGTCATCATCGTAGACGAGTTTACCGGCCGTCTCATGATCGGCCGCCGCTATTCGGACGGCCTGCACCAGGCGATCGAAGCGAAAGAGGGGGTCAAGGTCCGCAACGAAAACAAGACGTACGCGACCATCACCTTCCAGAACTTCTTCCGCCTCTACAAAAAACTTTCGGGCATGACGGGTACGGCAAAGACGGAAGAAGGGGAATTCCGTACCATTTATTCCCTCGACGTTTTAGAGATCCCGACCAATAAGCCGGTCATCCGCAAAGACGTTCCCGACGCAGTCTATTCCACCGTCGACGGCAAAAAGCGCGCTCTTCTGAAAGAGATCGAAGAGCGGCACGCAAAGGGCCAGCCCCTCCTCATCGGTACGGCCACCGTCGAAAAATCCGAAGAGATCGCGCGCATGCTGCGCAAAAACGGCATCAAGCACAACATCCTCAACGCAAAGAACCACGAGCGCGAAGCGGAGATCGTCGCGCAGGCGGGCCGCTTCGGCGCGGTTACCATCGCCACGAACATGGCCGGCCGCGGAACGGATATCCTGCTCGGCGGCAACGCCGAATATCTCGCCAAAAAGCGCATGCGCGAAGAGGGCGTCGAGCACGACATGATCGAGCTCGCCACCTCGTACGCCGAGCTCGAAGGCGAACAGGAAGAACTGCGCAAACAGTACCGCGCCATGTACGACGAACTGTACAAGCAGTACAAGGCGGAAACGGATAAAGAAAAGGAAGAGGTCGTCAAAGCGGGCGGCCTGTGCATCCTCGGCACCGAGCGGCACGAATCCCGCCGTATCGATAACCAGCTGCGCGGCCGTTCCGGCCGTCAGGGCGACCCCGGCGAATCCATCTTCTTCATCTCCCTCGAAGACGATCTCATCAAGCGTTTCGGCGGCGACCGCATGAAGAAGATCTACAGCGTTTTCTGCAAGGACGAAGATACCTGCCTCCAATCGAAAATGCTCTCGCGCGGCATCGAAAACGCCCAGCGCGCCATCGAGGGCCGCAACTTCGGTATCCGCAAAACCGTCCTGCAATACGACGACGTCATGAACAAACAGCGCGAAGTCATGTATGCCGAGCGCATGAAGGTGCTCAAAGGCGAAGACGTGCACGAACAGGTCGTCAAGTATATTCCCGATTTTGTCAGAAAAGTCGTTTCCGAGGCGGTCAATATCGACGAAATGCCCGAAAAGTGGGATGCCGACGCGCTCAACCGCGCGCTCGAAAACAGGCTCCTGCCCGAAGGCAGCCACTTTATAACGCCCGAAAAGCTCGCCAAATGGGACGTCGATTTTGCCATCGATAAGATCACCAAGGCTACCGAGAAGGCGTATGAAGAGAAGATCAAAGAGGTCAAAGAAGAACTCGGCATCGACTATGCCGACGTCGAGCGCCGTTTCCTCCTGATGAACGTAGACCGCAACTGGATCGACCAGATCGACGCGATGGATCAGCTCCGCAAAGGCATCGGCCTGCGCGCGTACGGCAACGTCGACCCGGTCATCTCCTACAAGCAGGAAGGCTTCGAGATGTTCGACGAAATGGTCGAGCGCATCCAGAGCACGACCATCGCCATGCTTTTAAAAGTCCGCATCGAAGTTTCCCGCCCGATGGTCAAACCCATCGACGAACCCAAGCCCGCCGTCGATACGGCCGAGCTCACCACAAATTCGTCGGAAAGCAGCGGCCCCGCCCGTCCCGTCTCGCACGCGCAGAAAACGCCGGGCAGAAACGATCCCTGCCCCTGCGGAAGCGGCAAAAAGTACAAAAACTGCTGCGGAAAGAACAGCTGAAATGCAAGATAGTGCAAACGCCCCTCATCCGAGGGGCGTTTTTTTGTCGAAAAAACGGCCCGCCTCCCGTTCGCGTAAAATCACAGGCGTTTCGCTTCAAAAGTCTTTTTTTCGGAGCACGGCTATATAATAATATAAGGTAAAATATTAATTATTTGATAGTGCAATTTAAGCAAAAACGCCGAACGGTCAGCGTTTCGGCAAAAATCAGAAAATTTTTCATAAAAAAAATGAAAAGAGGTATTGACATTATAGGGAACCGATAGTATAATAAATATGTATTATAATCATAAGCTGTTTAACGGGACACGTATGACAAAAAAAGAAAGGGTGCACCCTTTCTTTTCGGTTACAACCGAAAAGAAAGAATTCCCTTTAACAGCTTAAAAACATAATTTTATGTAAAAAGCAAATTCAATCAGTAATAAAACAGCATGCGTTTTGCCTTTTTAGCGGAAAAAACGCATGCAACGGAGGGAAAATTATGGCGAAAACGAAAAATTTCATGCTTAGCGTTTTGGTCGCGCTGTTTATGGCGTGCGCCGCACTGTTCGGGCTTGCCCTTTCGGGCACGCCTTTTTCAGCGCGCGCGGAAGGCGAGATCGTATCGATCACGCTGAACCTGCGCTCTGCGAATACGGGGATTTATACGAGCGATACGGTCGGCTCGTTAAAATCTCCGTATGTTCCCGGCAACGTCGAGGGAGGGGATGAATACCCGTCCAAAGTATATGTTATGGCTACGTATTCGGACGGAACGCAAGCCGCCTTATCCGCCGAAGACTATACCTTGGCGGCGGTGCAGGGCGAAGAAACCCTGACGGAAAGCGATACGTTTGTTTCTATTGGCGAAGCGGCTCTGACCGCAACCCTCAATTCAGACGGCTCCAAAGAATCCTCTTTGTCCGTTTCGGTCCGGGCGAACGAAATCGTTGCGCTTACGGCAGAAGTCAAAGGTTCGCCTACGCTGTATCCGTATTCGATGATCAATTTTTTAAATCCTTATCTTACGGTCTACGGCGTGTATGCGGACGGCTCACGCACGCCCAATACGATTAGCGGGTTTACAGCTTCGGGCGATTTTTCGGTGCCCGCAGGCGCGGATGTTTCTCAGGGCACTTACGAAAAGGAAATTTCCGTCGAGTACACGGCCGAATCGTATGTTGATGTCGCCGATGCGAAGGTAACGGTTACGGTAACGTATGCCCCTTTGCAGCAAATCAGCATTAGCTCTTATAACAATTCTTATAACAGCGGTTCCGAGTTTGATCCGACGGGATTGTCGCTGATGGCAGTTTATCAGGGCGGATTCGGGTCGATCGCTTATGCAGAGAACAACAGTACCTTATTTTCTTTCCGCTATTTCGATTATGATTTCGAAAGCGGCGAATACACCTATAATCCGGACAAAACGAGCTTTGAATATTTTTACAATGAAGAGACCGGTGAATCCGTTCTTGAACGAATTCAGATAGTATATACGGTCGGAGGGCAGGAATTCACAGCGGAAGCTCCCATTACCATCTTTAGATCGCCGATACCGCAAGTTACGCTGCAGTACGGCGGAAGTCAATACAGCGATGGCGCCGTCGTCGAAAATTTGACGTATGAATACGATGCCGGGCAGGGGCAAGGCGTCGCAAAAGCCTTTTCCATTTCCGGAAGCACGGCCGATGAGTATCAGAGCAGCCTGATGGAGATCATTGTCGAGCAGCAGTCCAAACTCGGCAATGATACATACGAAATCGTTGAAAGCGGCGGTGTGCAGACGGGTGAAATATTGCTTACGGATGCCGGCACTTATACGATTACCGTGCGCCTCACCGATGCAGGGTATTACTGGCAGGATCGTGATGAAAGCGATACAGACCTTACCTATACCGTAAAGATCGATCCCATGCCTCTCGACGATGTGCTTGACGTGGAGGTTTCCTCTGAGACCGAACTCGATAACGGAGATACGGTGGCAGGGTGGACGTATGGCGAAGAAGCTGCCTATGAGGTAACGGACAATTACGGCGGCGCGGCCGTAACGTACCACTATGCAGGTCAGGTTAACGCGGCCGAAAGTCAGGAATATCCGCAATCGACGGAAGAACCCGCAAATACGGGCGAATATACCGTTTATATTTCCGTGGCCGCATCGGACGACGGGAATTTCTCCGCGTCTGTCATGACAAAAGATCCCTTCTCCTTCTATATCGGCAAAGCAGAACTTACCCCCGCAACGACGGGCGGGCAGGGCACGTATGACGGCGATCTCGGCGTCATCGATTCGAAGACGTATACCGGATCTCAGCTCACCGCGCAAAAACCCGCGCAGGATGCGGGGAAGCCGTATGACGTCGTCCAGAGCGGCTCTTCGCAGATCAATGCCGATCCGAACGGATACACCGTCTCTCTGAACATTTCGCAGCAATACAATTACCGCTGGGCGGAACCCGATGCATCCGCGTCGGGCAAATTCGACAATTCGGAAGCCTTCGCATCCAAACAAGCGGCATTCGAAATCACTCCGGCGTCCGTTCAAAAACCTTCCCTTTCCCTCAACGATCAGAACCGCACCTATACGGGCAGCCGCCTTTCCGCCGCCTTCGCCTTCGGGTCGGAGATCGGAGGATCGTTCAGCGTCGCGCAGGTTTTCGGCGATTCCTTTGCGGATTCCCTGACCGGCGCCGCCCGCCCGAGCGGCTTTTCGGGCGCTGTTCCCGCCGGTACCTACGGCATATCTGGCAGCGGGGACGCATATACGGCATACGCGCTCCATGCGGGCACGTATACTTTTACCGTGTCCCTCAACAATCCTGAAAGATATCAGAACTTTGTCTGGGAAGGCGGCGGCCATGCCGAGCACACGTTTGCCTGGGTGATCGCACGCGCGTCCGACCAGACGCTGACGCAGTTCGAAGTGGACGGCGGCGGCTGGACGTTCGGCGCCTCGAATCTCGCCGACTCCTTGACGGCCGTTTTGAAATATGCAAAGGATGCGGACGGCGCCGATATCGGAACTGTCCCCGGCGAAGAGGATTGCGGCGTAATATATACATACGAATACCGCGCCTTCGGCACGGACGAATCGGCATGGAAAACATACGATGAGGTCCCGGGTGCCGAGTCTCCCGCAGGACATTACCGCATCACCGCTGTCGTAAAAGAGACGGCAGACTTCGAGGCTTCGCAGTCGCAGCAGCTCACCTTTACGATCGCCCGCCAAGGCATTCAGATCAAAGGCGGAGACGTTTCGGTATTCAACGACAATACCGAATATACCGGCGAAAATATTCTCGTCGTACTGTCTTCCGACGAACAGTATGCCTCCTATTACGATGTGGAAGTGCGCTATCAGGGCGCCGTGGTAACGGCGGGCACGCCGCGCGCCGTGGTCAATGCCGCTGTTTATGATGTCGTGGTAACCCCCAAATCCGATTATTCCTGGGCGGACGGAACGACGCAGTCGGTAACCCTTTCGTGGACGGTTTCCCCGAAGGCTGTTTCCGTGCCCGAATTGCAGGTCGGCGCTTCCAACAATAGCTATACCGCGCAGCAGCTTACCGCGGCGATCCAATTCATAGGGGACGGCGCCAAGGACGCGATCGCTTCCGTGGCAAAGGGTTCGGCAGACCGTCCGGCTGGTTGGAGCGGCGAGGGTTGGACGCCCGCCGATTGGGGGGTCAATGCGGATTCCGAAAGCGTCTATGCGACGAGCGCGGGCGAATATACTTTTATCCTCTCGCTCAACAATCCCGAAGGCTTTACCAACTATGTATGGAATGATCCGACGGGCGGCAGCGGAACGCGCGAACTTGCGTGGACGATCGCGCGCGCTCAAGACGAGATCCTGTCCTTTGTCGTAAACGGCTGGATCTACGATAACGATACGGGCTTTGAAGGCTCATATACCATTTCGCAGAAATTCGAAGACGGCAGCGTCAGCTTCCGTTATTATAAATGGAACGGAAATTCATGGCAGGAAGTTTCCGTGCCGACGGCGGCATCGGATGCGGGCACCTATCGCGCCGTAGCTGTCGCGGAAGAAACGGCAAACTATACCGCCTCCCCGGCATACGGGGCGGAGGATTCCGACGACGCGGTCGCCGAATTTGAGATCGACAAAAAACAGCTCGCGATCCCCGAGCTCCCTGCGGGCGATTACTATTATACCGGTTCCGAACAGCAGATCGCGCTCGAAAACTTCAATGTCTCTGCCGACGGCAGCAAAACCCCGTCGCAGTCCGTCGTCGTGATAGCGTCCGTAAGCAGTTCTCCTACCGGTTTCGATGCGGAAGCAGGCACGGTAACGGCGATAAACGCCGCGGAATATACCATCACTCTGCGCCTTGCCAATACCGTAAATTACGAATGGCAGGGCGGCGAAACCGCCGATGAAACGCTGTCCTGGAAAATTTCCCCGCGCGGCATCTACCGTCCCTCGTTCGGCGGCGAGGCACAGTATGCCACCGTCTTTAACGAAGCGGTGCAAAGCTATACTCTTTCCGATTTCGGCAAGGGCGATACGCTGGGGGTAAACGGCGGCAGCGGCGTGTATCCGAATGCCTTGAAAGTCGAGCAGGCTTCCGCAAGCGACGAGTTTTACGAAGCCGTCGGCGGCGCCGAATTGAGCGTTTATAATGCGGGTACGTATACCGTCGAGATCTCGCTTGCCTCTACGCAGAATTACAGCTGGATCGGCGAAGGCCCTTCCGTGATCACCCTCACTTGGACGGTGAGCAAAGCGCAGATCACCCGCCCGTCCTTCGGCGGAGAACTTATTTATGATAAAACGCGCCTTTCGTACGATCCGCAGACGTATGACATCGTCGAACAGAGCGTGTCGGTCGACGGTTTTACGACGGCGCTTCCCGGCGGCAGCGGTTCGTATGAAAATGCCTGGACTATCGCATACGACGAAGCGCGTCTCACCGTTTCGGACGGGGGCACGCTGTCTACCTCCGCCGCCAATGAAGGGGGATATACGATCACGTTCACCCTCAGCAGCGGCAATTACGAATGGGCGACCGAAAACGAAGGTTCCAAAACGGATGCGATCACCCTTAAATGGCAGGTGAAAAAGGCGATCGTCTTTATCGATTTGGAAAACGATACGATCAACCAGCGTCAGCTCGAGCGCGACGCGAACGGCGCGCCGAAGTATCCCGAATCTCTCCTGTCGGGCGGCACGGCGAGTGCCGTACCGGCTCTGTATTCGTTTGTCGAATACCAGATTTTGCAGGACGGCGAGTATGTAAAATTCACCGAAGAGGGAGGAGACGGTATTCCGTCCGAATTCGGCACCTACTATGCCGTGCTCAGCCTCGTCGATCCCGCCAATTTCGAATGGGGTTCCGACGAGACGCTCGGCGACCTGGCGGACGTGATCGGCGGGCAGCAGATCAAAGTTTGGTACCGCATCACCGGTACGACCTATCAGAATCAGATCGAGGTCCTGTTCGGAGGCTACACCTTCGGCGACGCCTCGTTTGCGGCTCCCTCCGTACAGGCGCGTTCGGGTTCAGGTTTCGATCTGTCCCTCGTCTATGCCGAGGGCGTAGAGGTAACGTACGGCTATTTCACCTCCGAAGAGACCTCCGATTGGGGGAACGCCTTCGGCGGCACCTATACCGTTTCGAATTGGCAGGGCGCCATCGAAAACGTACCCGCGCAGGCGGGCACCTATTGGCTGCGCGTGCAGATCGATGCACCCGCAAACAATTCGTACGCATCGGCGAACATCGTTTCCGAACCTTTCGTAGTGCAGGCAAAGTCCGTCTCGTCCGAAGACGTGCAGTGGAGCACGTTTGCCCCCGTCTATACGGGCGGTACGTTCGCGTATGATTCCGAGGGCGGCTTCGCCGCTCCCGCAGAGGGTGCGTACGCCTCCTTTACGACATATGTATACTCTTTCAGCGGCGTGCAGTTCGTCGCAGAAGAAAAGACCGCCTATCTCGCTCTCTCGATCGCGGGATATGAGGCCCCTTCTTCCGCAGATGCAGAGGCGGACGGGTTCAAAAACGCGGGTAAGTACACCTTCTCCGTGGAGCTCCCGGAAGACGATGCGGATCATTCCTTCCTCGCCGCCAATTATTCTCTGGCTGGCGGCATCGCGGGCGAATATACCGTCGCGCAGCGGCAGCTCACGTTCGAGATCGATGCGCCGGACGTTGTCTATAACGGCGAGGAACAGCGCGCGGACGTAACGTATAAAGTCGTCGGCGAAGGGCTCGTTGTGTCCGTAACGGAAGGGGAAACCTATTCCGTCGTATACAGCGGTACGCCCGTGGCGGCGAAAGAGTACACCGTTACGGTCAGCATACTGGATGAAAACTTCGTCTTCTCTGCGTCGAGCGCGCGGGAAGAGACCTATACGATCAAAAAGAAAGAACTTCACCTCACCGTTTCCGCACGGCAGATGTACGGCGATAAGCTCGCCTCGTTCACCTATACCGAGGCAGGCACGCCCGCTGTCGGCGAATATACCGTTGCGGCCGCTCCGGAATACGGCTTTGCCGAGGAAGAGGGTTGGCAGACCCTTTTGCGCGAAGGCGTTGCGTTCGATTTCGTTACTTCCTATACGGACGGCGCGGCGTATAACGGTTCCTACACCGTCGAGCTGGAGTTTACGTCCTTTCCGAACAACTATACGATCACACTCGCCGAAGGAACGCTTTCCGTCGTGCAGCGCGCGATTGCGGTAACGGTCAAAGAGGGCGCTTACAGCGATTACGGCGCGGCCCCTTCCGTCAACAACTTTGAGGAAGGCGATCTCGCGGGCGACGGCGTGTACGCCAGAGACCTCGTTGCGGAAGCGCAGGGTTTGGCGCGGTACGCAAACGTATTTGCGCTTACTCCTTCCGACGGAGAAACCGCGCTCACCGCGCAGAGCGATGTCGGAACGTACGATATCAGGGCGGCGCGCGTCTCGGAAAATTACAGCATCACCTTCCGGTACGGCAGTTACGAAGGGAAGAATGCATATCTCGCGGCCAACGCCTATGAGATCCGCGCGATCGCGCTCGATTCGAACAGCGCGAACATCGCCGTGGATTGGCTTCCGACCGCGCAGTACGGCGGCGATTCCCGTCCCGTCGCGAGCGGGCTTTCACAGTCGACGGCAGTGAACGAGCAGGCGATCACCTGGTATTTCAGAATAGAGGGCGTAACGAGCGGCTGGGTAACCGAGATCCCGACCGTCCTCGATGCCGCCGAATACGAAGTCTCCTATTACGTTACGGCCGCAAACCACACTTCTTACGGCACGGAAGCTCAGCCGAAGACGTATACGGTCGCGATCAACCGGCGCGTCGTAACGATCGACTGGTCCGATAACGATTTCACTTATAGCGGCATAGATCAGTTCAGTGCCGTTACCGCTTCCTATACCCTGTATGAAGACGGAGAACCCGCAGAAAGGCAGCAGCCCCTTGACGTAACGTTGGGCGGCGAAAAAACCGACTTCCTCGCCGCCGGGGAAGGTTACACCTTCCAAGCAGCCTTCCTCTCGGGCGATACGGGCAGCAAAAACTACACGTTGGAAGGCGCGGCGGATACGACGGCCCGGTTCGATATGAAGCAAAAGAAGGTAACCGTCCGCATCGAAAACCGCACGGACGATTACGGCTCCGAGGAGATCGCCGTGTTCGAAGAGGAGGACGCCTCCTTCGCATACGGGGAAGACCTGACCGCAGACGACAATAAATTCTACAGCGGCGACCTCGCGGCCGAGGGCGTATCTTGGAGCACGCTCTTTACCCTGTATACGACGGCAACTTCGCATTCGGATGTCGTCGAAGGCGGGTACCGCATCTATGCCGAAGCGAACGGCGAAAAGGCGGGCAATTACAGCATCACCTTTACGGGCGATGCCGAGCACGGCGGCGAGCCCGCCGGCATACATACCCTGCAGGCGATCGATTTCGGCGGAACCGACAGCACGTTCTCCCGCTACGGGTCTCTCGCCGAGGGGATTTATACGGCGGTATACGACGGCAAAGAGCACAGCGTCGCGTTTGCGCTGCCTTCGTCGACGGCTGTCAACGGGCAGGAGATCACCTGGTATTTCCGCATCGGCGAATCGGGCGAATATACCCCTCTGACCGGCGGCGGCGAAATTTCTCTGACCGTCCGCAACGCGCAGAGTTATATCGTGCAGTTCTACGCCGAAGCGCCCAATCACAACCGCTTCGAGGGCGAACCGTATACGATCAGGATCGATCCGTATACGGTCAGCGAAATCGAATGGACGCAAAATACTGCGGAAGGGCAGGAGTATTATATCGTCTACGACGGTGCCGAACACAGTTACGGCAACGGCGCGGAATACGAGATCCGCGTCTCCTATGCGACCGTCGGCACCGACGCGCAGGAAAACGGCGGCCGCGCTTATCTCGATCTTGTCATCGGCGAGTATCTGGATGCGGCAGATCAGCCCGTTTCCTCGGACGTGATGAAGAATGCGGGCGCATATACCTTTGCGGCCTCTCTTCCCGCCTCCGTTTCCAACTATGTTCTGAGCGCAGATCTTAAAGAAGAGCTCGCGCGCAGGTATGTGATCGCGCAGAAGGCCCTTTCCGTCGCCGCAGACGGAAAAGAGATCACCTACGGAGAAGAACTCTCCGCCGTAGACTTCACCTACAGCTACTCCGGTTTTGTTCCTTCGGAAGAGGAGTCCCGCGGCGACCTTACGGGCGAGATAGGCTATCTCCTCAAAACGCAGGACGGTTCAGCCGATGCCGTTTACAGTGCAGGGGAAACGCTTGCCGGCACGGTATTCGTCCTCGAACCGTATAATATCTCTTCCAACAACTACGCAATTCAATTCGAAAAGACGGGCACGCTCACCGTCGTGCAGCGCGAACTCACCGTGCACATCTATCCGCAGAGCATCACCTTCGGCCAGACGTCGGATATTCCCGATCCCGAAAACGACGACGAATTCGCTTATACCGTCGCGGAAGGAATGGTGCACGAAGGCGGCAGCATAGCCGAAATTATCCGCATTTATGTTACGGCGTCCGAAAACGGCACGTGGGATACGAGGTTCACGGTCGGGTCGCAGACCGCGCAGGGCGCGTACTATATCCGCGGCGAAAATCTGGACGAAACCAACTACCGCGTAACCTTTAAGGGCTTGGCGGGAAGCGAAGGCTCCTGGGAAGTTACCGGCCTCGAATATGCGGTCTACAGCGTCGGTCAACAGACGGTTACCATCGTCATCGGCGGCGATACGGGCAGCAACGTCGTGTACGACGGCCTCCCCGTTAAAAACACCATTACCGAAATCGGCGCGGCAGGCATTACCGCAGAGGATGTCGAACTCGAGTACTTCACGAAGGATGAAAGCGGCGCATGGACGGTGGAATTTGACGGTATTCCCGTCAATGTGGGCGAATACCTCGTCCGCGCCAGGATTACGAACGATAACTATATCAGCTCTTCGACTTCGTATGCTATGATCACCATTGTCGCAAAAGAGGTGAGCATCGTCTGGAAAGTGGACGGTGTCGTGGCGGCGGATACGCATTGGGGCGACTACGACGGAAAAACGCATACCGTTACCGCGGAATATGTCCCCGTCGGCAACGACAATCCCGAGGGCACCACCGTCGTTCCGCTTTCCGTCTTCATGACGGAAGCCCTTTGGGCGGACGGAGAAACCCCGCTCGAAGCGTTCGGGTATGCAGGTTCGTACGCCTTCCGCGCGGAATTTGCGGAACAGGATAACCCGTTGAAAAACTATGTCCTTCCCGAAAAGAATACGAAGGAGTATACGATCGCGCAGAGCCCCATCACCGTTACCATTCACGACGTTTCCCGCACCTACGGGCACGAAAGCTTGGCCAATGTGTCTTCGCTTCTGACCTATTCCGTCAGCGGCGATACGTACGGGGATGAAGAATCGGATATCTTCTCCCTGTCGGCGGAAGTTACGAAAACCAGTCCCGTCGACGAATACGATATCGTCGGTTCTTTCGAAGGTACGCCAAAGGGATACAACTATGCCGTTACCTGGAACGGCCAAAGCACGGGCATCGGGGAATGGGGCGTGTTTACCGTCTCGCCCGCCCCGCTTACGGTCGCGACGAACGCGAACAGCGTCGTATACGGCAATGCCGTAACGGACGGATATTTTACCGTCGGGATTTCCGGCTTCGTCAACGGCGAAACGCGCGAAGGGCTCGTACAGAGCGGCGAACTTGACGAAAGCGGACTCAGCTTCGGCAATTTCGGCGGCTATACCGCAGGCGCCGCGGCAGGCAGTTTCTTCGAGGTTCTGCCCGCAGGGCTCTCGGCGAAGAATTACTCTTTCAGCTATGTTCCAGGCACGCTCACCGTCGTGCAGCGCGAACTCACCGTTCAGATCAGCGAAGTAGCCGCCATGACGTACGGCAGTTCCGACGTCGAAGAGAAGTACAACAGCATTGTCGGCAGCCCTCTGTCGCACGTTACGCTCTCCAGCGCAAACGGGTCGGGTACCGCCGTATTCGAAGGCGATCAGGTGTTCTCCCTGTCCGTCGTAACGGCGGCGGGCGCCGCTCCGCAGGGTGGGTTCGATGCGTATACTTCGGCGGGAACCTATTATGTGTTCGGCAGCGCCGACGGCGCAGATGCGGCAAACTACGCCGTAACCTTTAAAAACGCGCAGGGCGGAGAGATCGAGGCCGCGGCAGACGGCACGCCGTTTGTCATCGACCGTGCCTCCATCGAGGCGGCTGTCGAAGAAATCGAAGTTACCTATACGGGCGTCGCTTTCGATATTCGCGAAACGGCCGAATCCAAAATACGCGTAACGCTCGCAAATGCAGACGAAAACGAATGGTCGATCGCCTTCTATTCGGATGAAGACCGCTTGGTGCCCATCCAATCTCTGCTGAACGTCAGCGATTCCAAAACGGTCTATTTCCGGGTAACGGCGCGCGCCGCAGACAGCGCCGACGTCGTCAACCACGACCCTGCGGAAGGATCGTTCTCGTTCGAGATCGCCAAGGCCGCGCCCGCGATCGCCGATCAATACGGCAACGATTATTCGTACGGCGGGCCTCTGCAGAACTGGACGTACAACGCGTTCGATGAATCGTACGAAAACGGCTATTCGGCCAACAACCCGAACGGCGCGGTTCTCCCCGTGCTCGCCATCGGCGAAAGTTCCGCAACGAATTTCCCCGAAGGCGCGCAGGGCAGCGGCCTCGTGCGGTACGAATTCTATAAAAACTATACGGGTACGGCCGAAACCTCCGGGCAGGACTATGTTTACTATTCCGGCGGCGAGTTTGAAGAAGCGATCGCCTCTCTCGGCCACGAAACGGATGCCGGCACATACTGGGTGCGCGTCTGGATGGAAGAGGGCGACAACTATGAAGGCTTCGAAGCCGCGTTCCGCATAACGGTATCCAAATACCGCCTGTCCCTCGGCTGGGAATGGCAGGATGCCGAAGGAAACCCGCAATACTCTTCCGACGTCATCTGGCGCGACCTGGACGGAGACGGGCAGGGCGACGAGATCCGTGTCTATCTTACCGGCTTCGACGGCGAATTGATGACCGTCGCGGCGTTCCCGTCCAACGTCTCCTCCGAAAACCGCAGTCCCGAAGGCGACGGCGATTATCCTTGGGTCGACGTAACCGAAGTGGGCGCGTATACCTTCTCGCTGGAGATCAAAACGGAGCACTGGAACAATTACTGCTGGGCGCGCGACACCGCTTCGCGCACCATTCAATGGACGTTCAGCGTTTCCACGGCAAGGAATACGATCACGTCGCTGCAATTGCAGATCAACGGCGGCGGCTGGATCGATATCCTCGGCAAAGACACTTCCGAAAACCCGCAGATCGTGTACGGCGATTCCTGGCGCGCGCAGGCGGCCGACCTTTCCGGCTCCCTCAACGTGCAGGTCAGCTTTGCCGCGGGTAAGGAGAGCGAATCGCCGGAAAATCTTTCCTACAGCATGAGCGTCCCGTCCGATGCCGGCGGTTACTGGATCTACGTCATCGCTTTCGGTACGGGAGATTACGGCGTGGCCACCGCCTACGAATACGTTGAAATATCCACATTCAAAGGCAACGAACTTGAAACGAGCTATTCGCGCGGGGATTGGGAATACGGCTCTTCCGCCGCTGCGGAAACGCGTCCGAGCGCCGTTTACGGCACGGTCGTTCTCACCTATTATACGCAGGCGGACGGAAGCGACGCTTCCCGCTATACCGGCAATTTCGACGAGCACACCCCCGCGGGCACCTACTACGTGTATGCGGAAGTGCGGCAGGTCTTAAACGCCAACGGCACATACAATTATGATGCCATTCCGAAGACGTACGTGGGCGAATTTACCGTCGAACGGCAGGGCGTTGCCGTCGTTACGCTGGGCAATACCGGCTCTGCGATGTCCGACGCGGCGGTATTCAACAATTCCGTGCAGACGGTTGCGCTCACCGGTTTCAAGCCGCAGCTCATGAGCATCACGGGCAGTACGGGCGGCGGCGTCCTTTCGCCGACGGCGGACGGAGGCAGAACTCTTTCGGCTTCCGAAGCGAACACGTATACGGTTACCGTCGAGCTCGTCTCGGCCAACTATAAATGGGTCAACGCAGAAGGCGCGGATTACAATTCCGGCGAACTGGATCTCGAACTTTTCTGGACGATCAATCCGGCAACCGTAACGCCGGGCGAACTCCCCGCGGCGGAGGGCGGCGTGTATAACGGCAGCCCGTTCGGCGTAACGGAGGACGCGGTTGCGTATGTAGACGGTTCTCCCGTCGATTATGTGGCAAACATCGTCTATACCTACTACGATGCTAAGACGGAAACGCCTCTCGAAGGCGCTCCCTCGGCGGCGGGCACTTACATCGTCGTCGCCCGCGCGGCCGCTACGAACAATTACGATAACGGCGCGGGCGAAGATATCGTCTGGCAGGCGGTCAAATTTGTTATCGAGGCCGCGGATATCGAATATTCGGTCGAGGGGTACAAAGGCGTATACGACGGCGCCGCGCACAATTTTGCGCTCCGCTCCGCGTCCGCGGTCGACGGCTCCGAGATCACTTGGAAATACGGCACGCAAAAGGGCGAATATACCTCCGCCATGCCTTCCTTTACCGATCACGGCACGCATGTGTTCTTCGTGCGCCTCACCGCCGAAAATCATAAAGAGGCCGTCGTCGAAGTCGCCGTAACCATCGCACCGCGCGAGGTCGAGATCGTCTGGTCAAACAACGGCGGATCCTATACCTACAGCTATACCAACCAGTGGTACACCGCACAGGCGTACTATCTGCCGTACAGCAACGGCTCCCGTCTGGAAGATACCGAAGAAAACCGCGTGTATCTCTCCGTTACGGACGGCGGCGAATTCAAGGATTACGCGGAGGGCGGCTATACGTTTGAAGCGGACTTTGCGGAAGGGGACAATACGGCGGGCAACTATCGGCTTCCCGCGGTCGCCTCGCAGACCTATTCCGTAGCCAAGGCCGCGATCACGGTCGCCGTCGATGCCGCGGGCCATACGTACGGAGAAGGGATGTCCGAACTCACCTATACGGTCAGCGGCGCCACCTACGGCGAAGAAAAGCCCGTGTTTACCCTCGATGTAGAGGGCTGCGGCAAAGAGAGCAGCGCCGGCACGTACGATATCGTGTATTATCTCGGCGCGGCAGGCGGCAATTATGCGGTCTCCTTTGTCGGCTACGACGGCGCGTCGGCGGGCGAAAAGGTCGGCGAATACGTCGTATCCCCCCGTGCCCTCACCGTAGAGATTTCATTTGAAGGCGAGCTCGTTTACGGCGGGCAATGGGAGGTCTCGGTCGAATTCGGCAACGCCGCGTTCGGGCAGGAAGATCAGATCAGGTACAGCCTGGCTTATACGGGAACTGCCAACAGCGGCGAACCGTTCGGCGTCCCGGCCGAAGCCGGCTCCTACAGGGTAACCGTGTCCCTCGACGATTCCGATGCGGTTACGAAGAATTATATCCTTTCGGGTATAACCTACCGCGATTACACCGTGTCCAGACAGCAGGTCGAAATCCCGACGGCCGCACAGGGCCTCGTATTCAATAACGAATTGCAGAACTGGGGCGTCGTCGTCGAAGAGGATGCGCTCTATACCCTGGAAGACGGCGGCATGACCGAAGCGAAGGATGCAGGCAGTTACAGCGCCGTGCTCAGGCTCAAAGACGCAGACAATACCGTATGGGTATCCGGCACGGCCACGGTATCCGGCGAAACGTGCACGGTCGGGTGGAGCATCGCCAAGGCGCAGTTCGATGAAGATTATACCGTAACGCAGCCTTCCGCGGCAGATAAAACATACGACGGTTCCGCGGCGGAAATCCAAAGCTACGCGGTCGTCGAATTTGTCGGCGGCAGCGTGCTCGAAGACGAAACGCAGTCGGTCATCCGCTATTCGTTCAGGAACGTACTGCAGGAAGATATCCCGTCCAACTATATTCTGACCGCGCCGACGGATGCGGGCACCTATGTGGTCCGCGCGTGGGTCGCCGAAACGTCGAATTATTCGGAAGGCTGGTCGGATGCGTTTGAATTTACGATCGGCAGGGCGGAATACGATATGAGCGCCGTAACGTTCGGCGCAGATGAAACGCGCGTCGAATATGACGGCTCCGCGCATATCCTTTCCGTCAGCGCAGAAGAACTGCTGCTGGTCGAAGGGCGCGATCATTCCCGTCCCGCCGTCTCCGGCTATACTTATTCGAAAGTAACGGAAGGCGAAAGCGAATCGGTCTCGGCCGATCAGCTCGTCGATGCGGGCAGGTACGAGATCACCGTTACGTTTGCCGCCGGCAGCGGCAACTACCTCGCTCCGGCAGAAATGACGGCGGTGCTGGTGGTCCAACCGAAAGTGCTCGACGGGTCGCTCGTCTGGGCAGAAAACAGCTTTACGTATAACGGAAGGGAGCAAAACGCCGGCGTGTACGCCGAATACGAATCGGTCGAAGGCGGCATGATCCGCATAAGCGCGGTCTGCGCCGAAAAATTCAAAGATTATAAGGAAAGCGGGTACGAGTTTACGGTAAATGCGTTTACGAGCGCAGACGGCAACTATATCCTCAACGCGTCCGAAACGCGCACTTACGATATTTCCAAGGCAGGGCTCACGGTTTCGGTAAGTTCCGAAGGGCACGTGTACGGCGCGGATGCGCTGGGCGCGGTCAGCTCCAAGATCGTCGAAGGGACGAATTACGACGGTTCGGATGTCTTCACCCTCGAAACGGAAGCCGACTTGCAAAGCCCCGCGGGCACATACGCCGTCGTCTATACGCTCGGCAGCTGTGCAGGCAACTACGAGCTCGCGTTCGCGGGTTACGAGAACGCCGGCGAGGGCGAAAAGGTGGGCGAATACGTCGTAAGCGCACGGGTGTTCGGTGCAGACAGCGAAGATATTCATATCACCGTGCAGGGGAACCTCTATTACGAAGAGGGCGTCCGCAAACCCGCCGTCGCCGGCTATGTCGGCAGCGAAGGTTTCGGCGATGAGCTCTCGTTCACGTATTTCTATACCGGGACTACGACGCGCGGCACCGAATACGGCAGCAGCGACGCGCCGATGGTCGCAGGGGAATACACGGTAACGGTATCCTCTTCCGCCTCGAACTTTATCCTCGAAAACGTAACATACAGCTTCACGATCGCCCGCGCCGTTGTCGCCGATCCGGAAATTTCTTCCAAGGCGTACACGGGGTATGCGCAGTCGGCGGATATCCCGGCTTCGACGCTGTACACGGCGGAGAGCAATATCGGCGGCGTCAATGCGGACGAATACGACGTCGTGCTCGTGCTGACCGATGCATATAACTATCAGTGGAGCGAGCCGGACGAAGCCGGCGGAGCGAAAAAGACGTTCACCTTCCGGATCGTACGGGCAGAAAACGAAGTGTCCGATCCTTCGATGGACGGCTGGACGTACGGCCAGGCGGCCGCAAGCCCCTCTGCGAGCGCAGACTTCGGCGATGTGCTGTACCGCTATTACAGCGAAAGCATGGAACTTCTGAGCGGCAGGCCCGAAAATGCCGGCAGCTATTACGTGCAGGCGTACGTCGAAGGCACAGCCAACTGGTCGGAAGCGTCTTCCGCGGCCGTCCCGTTCACCGTGTCGCGCGCGTCGCTCAGCCTCGCGCTTTCCGTCGGCGGTTGGACGTACGGCGAAGATCCGAACGGCTATGTGCTTTCGGGCAATCTCGGAGAGGGCGCCGTTACCCTCCTGTACGAGGGCGAAACGAACGGCGGCGAACAATACAGCGGCGCGTCCGCTCCCGAAGAGGCGGGCAGCTACACGCTCACGGCAACCGTCGCGCAAACGCAGAACTATCTGGGCGGAACGGCCGAAGCGGCCTTTACCGTAGCCCGTGCGCAGCTCGCGCCGAGCCTTGCGATCGACGGCTGGACGTACGGCGAAGAGGCGAATGAATTTGTCCTTTCGGCGGTCGGCGTCTCCGCGGATGCGCTCGAAGAGTATATCGCGGGCGTCCGCTATTACAACGATTCTTACGATGCGTCGTCCGCTCCCGAAAACGCGGGCTACTACCGCCTTATCGTTCAGATCGGGCAGTCGCCGAACTACACGGCAGGGTATGCGACCGCTACGTTTACGATCGCCAAGGCGGCGGGCGCACCCGTTCTTTCGCTGGAAGGCTGGACGTACGGCGACGAAGCGAATCTCCCGCAGGTCAGCGGCTCGCACGGCGGATTGATCACGTATCGGTATACCGGCACCGCAAACAGCGGAGACGGATGGGACAGCGCTTCCGCTCCCACGGCGGCGGGCACATACAAGCTTACCGTAACCGTCGGCGAAACGCAGAACTATACGGCCGGCACCGCAGAAGTCTCCTTCACCGTCGCACGCAGACTGGTCGCCGCGCCCACGCTCGGAAATACCGGGCTGCAGAGCATCGTAACGGATGCCGAAGACGGAATGCAAACTTTAGCTCTTACGGGATATGACGCGAACGTCATGGGCGTTTCCGGCACCGATACGGTCGCAGGATTCATCGTCGATGCCGAAGGGAACGTGCTCGTCCTCGCGCCCGATTTCGGAACATATTCCGTAACGGTATTCTTAAAAGATACGAACAATTATCAATGGAGCGGCGCCGAAGCGGGTGCCGAAACGGCGAATCTCGTCCTCACCTGGACTCTCGAAGAGACGGTGCAGTCCATCCTCTGGCTCGTGTTCACGCTTTCGGGCGTGGTTGTCGTCGAACTGATCCTGCTTGCCGTCGCGCTTGTCAAAGGCAAAAAGAACGGCGGCTCCGGCGGCCCCGAAGAGGGCGAAGGCGGCGCGCCGGACGGCTCCGGGCCCGACTCCGGCAATGCAGCCGCGGGCGGGCAGGGGCAAACGGTAAACACGTATTCCTTCGCTCCGCTCGGCTTGCTGCTGTTTGCGGCGCCGCTGGGCGAAGTGGCGGCGTGCATAGCGCTGGGCGTTGCGGTCGTCGGGTTGGCGGTCGCGGACGGCGTGCTGTTCGCGCGTCTCCGCAAAAAGGGCGAAGCGGAACAGCCGGAGGTACAGCCGGCCGCGGAAGAGCCCGAACCTTCGTGCCTGCCCGTTCCGGCAGAACTGTATGCGCTGGAAATTTTGCCGGCGCCCGCCGAAGAAAAGGCTCCCGAGCCTGTCGTTCCCGAAGAATCTCCTTCGGCGGAAATCGCTTCCGCCGAAGACGAGGACGCCGACGAAATGCTCGCATTCGACGGCAAAGTATTCGTGCGCTACGATTACAGTTTCCGTGCAAAGCTCATCCGCTCGACCGCGGAAGTGCAGGAAAGGTACGGTTCCATTGCCGACGACTTTGTTTCCTATCAAAAGGTCAAAAGCGCCGAAAGCTGGAAAAAAGTGCGCTTCTATAAGGGCAGAACGCCGCTGGCGCAGGCTCTGTTTAAGGGCCGCACGCTGTGCATCGCGTTCGCGCTCGATCCGAAAGAGTACGAAAATACCAAGTACCGCGGCGAAGACATGTCCGAATTCAAGCGGTTCGAAAAGACGCCGATGCTTCTGCGCATCACCTCCGACCGCCGCGCGCGTTACGCGAAGTACCTGTTCGCGCAGCTGGCAGAGCGGTACGGGCTGGAAAAGGGCGAAACGGTCGCAACGGAGCATCTGCTTCCGTCCGAAACGGTGCAGCAGCTCATCGACCGCAAGCTGATCAAAGTGCTTTCCAGCGGCGAGATCGGCGAAGGCGTTCAGGCAGAGCCGGCAGACGTGTTGCGCGTGATCCAAGAAAATATCTCCTTCTCCGCGGCAGAATCCGCCGCCGAAAGCGCCGAAGAACCGCCCGCTCCGCCCGTCGCCGAAGAGCTCGCCTCCGCCGCGGAAATTGCGGAAGAGGAAGAGTTTGACGAAGATGACGATGCCGACATCGCCGACCTGTTCGACGAGTCGGAAGAATCGGAAGGGGCAGACGGCGCCGCGATCCTTGCAGGCTTCGACGGCAGCAAGATCCTTATCCGTTACAACTACAGTTTCCGCGCAAAGCTTATCCAGGCCCCGGCCGAAGTGCAGTCGCGCTACGGCGAGATCATGGACGAGATCCGTGCATACGACGGGGTCAAAACGAATATCAGCTGGAAGCAGGTGCGCGTATATAAAGGCCGGCAGACGCTTGCCGTCATCCTGTTCAAGGGCCGCAAATTGTGCGTGGCGTTCGGCCTCGATCCCAAAGAATACGAAAACACAAAATACCGCGGCGCCGATCTTTCCGCCGTCAAGCGCTATCAGAAGACGCCGCTTCTGATGAAGCTCTCTTCGCCGCGCAAAGTGCGCTATGCAAAACACCTGCTGTCCGACCTGTTCGAACGCTACGGCATCGAAAAAGGGGAAGCGGAGCATACCGAATTCGGTCTGCCGTACCGCACCACCGAACAGCTCGTGTCCGAAGGGCTGGTCAAAGTTCTTTCCAGCGAGGCTCTCTCCGAAGGGGCAGAAACGGAGCAGGCGGATATCGCGATGCTCATCCGCGAGCGGATCACCCTTTCCGAAGCGCAGACCGCGCTGACGGACGAGGCCGCCGCGGCCATGATCGAGGAAGAGACGCCCCCCGAAGAACCGGCGGCGGAATTGCCCGCGCAGCCTGCCGGGGAAGTGCCTCCCGAAGAGGAAACGGCGGCTCCCGCGGTTGTGCGGCCGGAACGCCGCGCTCCCAAGCGCAGGGAAGAACCCGCCTCCGATACGCGCGGCCGCCGCGGTATCGTCAATGTGGATTCCCTTTCCCGCGCCTTTGCCGCCGGCGAAACGGTAACGCTGCGGGCGCTCAAAGAAAAGAAGATCATCTCGCCGAAGGCCAAGAGCTATAAAGTTCTCGCGCGCGGCGTTCTCGACAAACCGCTTGTCGTCGAGGCGAACGATTTCTCCCTCGACGCAGTAAAAATGATCGTGCTGACAGGCGGCAAAGCGATCAAGATCCATCCGTAAAGCAGAAGCAGGGGCGCGGTTTACCGCGCCCCTGTCTTGCGATCGCAGCATTCGCGCCGCCTGCGGCCGCGATTTGTTGACAAGCCGTCGGGGATTATGTTATAATCGGCGGTAGAATTTAAACGGAGTAAAAGTATGTTCAAAGCGGATGATTACAGGCTGCGCGCCAAAGCGCTGTCCGACACTTTACAGGAAACGAAAGACGCGCTCGACATCGATCAGCTGGGCGAAAAGGTCGCCGCCCTCAAAGCGGAGCAGGAAAACCCGGAAGTCTGGCAGGATCTCGAACGCTCCACCAAGCTCGGCCGCGAGATCGCCGCGGCGGAAAGCAAGATCGGCGCCTATGAGAAGGGCAAAAAGGCGCTCGACGAAGTTTTCGAAGTCATCGACCTCATCGAAGAGACGGGCGAGGAAGATCTCGTCCCCGAATTGGATAAACTGCTGGAAACGGCGGAATCGGACTTGGAAGACATGCGCATCCGCGCCCTTCTGCGCGGCAAATACGACGGGAACAACGCCCTGCTCACCCTGCATTCGGGCGCGGGCGGCACCGAAAGCTGCGACTGGGTGTCCATGCTGTACCGCATGTATACCCGCTATGCCGAGCGCAGCGGTTTCAAAGTTACCGAGCTCGACCGCCTCGACGGCGACGAAGCGGGCATCAAGAGCGTCGACTTCAAAATCGAAGGGGAAAACGCCTACGGGTATCTCAAAGCGGAAAAGGGGGTGCACCGCCTCGTCCGCATCTCCCCGTTCGATGCGAACAAACGCCGCCATACCTCCTTCGCCTCGCTGGAGGTCATGCCCGAAATCGACGACGACGGCGACGTCGAGATCCGAAGCGAGGATCTGAAAGTTACCACCTTCCGTTCCTCCGGTGCGGGCGGCCAGCACATCAATAAGACGGAATCGGCCATCCGCATCCAGCACATTCCCACGGGCATCGTCGTTTCCTGCCAGAACGAGCGTTCGCAGATCCAGAACCGCGAAATGGCGATGAAGATGCTGCGCTCCAAGCTCATCGAACTTAAAGAGAGCGAGCGCCTCGCCAACGAACAGAATTTAAAGGGCGAGATCAAAAAGATCGAGTGGGGCAGCCAGATCCGAAGCTACGTATTCTGCCCGTACACGCTGGTCAAAGACCACCGCACGGGCTGCGAAACGGGCAATATCCAGGCGGTAATGGACGGCGACATCCAGCCGTTCATCATCGATTACCTCAAAAAGAGCTGACAGGGGGCCGCTTTTTTGCGGCCGCAAAGAACTATGAAAAAGTATTACAAAAATTACCGCCGCAGGGGAAACGCCTCGTTTTTCCTGATCATCGGCGCGGTTTTTCTCGCCGTCGGCGTCTTATCCGTTTTCTTTTGGAATCTTGCGGTGGCGGTCGTCTGCATCGTTGCCGGCGCACTGCTCGCGGTACTGCCGCAGTTCGTCGTCTTTTCCCGCTACGGTTTGGAGGGCGGTGTCCTGCATTACCGCAGGGCCGGCCTGCCCCGTAAGATCAAGTGCTCGGAAGCGGGCGCCGCTGTCATCTGCATTTACGACGAATACCGCCGTTGGAAAGGCTTCGTCCCCGCCGTTTTCCCCGGCAAGGACGGGCAGGTTACCGTTCCCGCGTTCGTGTTGCTGAAAGAGGCGGACGAAAACGAACTCGATCTCTGCGATACGCGCACCAACGCAAAGATCACGTTCCGCCGCTCGTATATCACCGACATGATGCTGGATTTCGATTTTCTCGAACAGTTCCGCGATTCGGGCTTTGCGGGCAAGATCTACATTTCGGAATATATATACGCGCTGTATAAACCCGCCTTCGATCGGATATTTGACGGAGACGAACGCGTCAGCGTGTACGACCGTATCCCGAAAAACATGAAAAAGTTTCAAAAATGAGGGGAGCGCCCTCATTTTTTTACAGCCGCATATGTTCAGCGGCGCGATCGGCGTTTTATGCGCCGCAACAGAGCAACAGCCGCGCCGCATGCGCCGCCGGGCATATGTCCCGAAGCGCGCGGCGCGTAAAGAGGTAGCAGTATGGGATATTCCGAGCGTTTTTTGCAGCTGGAACCGAAAAAGGCCCCCGTCATTTTGGGCATCGAAAGTTCGTGCGACGAGACGGCCGCCGCCGTCGTGCGCGGCCGCGAACTCCTTTCCGACGTCGTTCTCTCCTCCGCGTCCGAACAGGCGAAGTACGGCGGCGTGGTGCCGGAAATCGCCTCCCGCGCCCATACGGACGCCATCGGCAGGGCGGTCGCTTCCGCGGTCGCGCAGGCGGGCGTTTCCAATGCTCAGATCGACGCGGTCGCGGTAACGTACGGCGCGGGCCTCGCGGGCGCGCTCCTCGTGGGGCTCTCCTTCGCCAAATCCTTCGCCTATTCGCTGGAGATCCCTCTCATCGCGGTAAACCACATCCGCGGCCACATGGCGGCGGCGTACCTTGCGGATGCGTCCTTAGAGCCTCCCTTCATCACCCTCCTCGCGAGCGGCGGACACACCGCGGTCCTGTACACGAAGAGCTATACCGAATTTGAAATTCTTGGTTCCACGCGCGACGATGCCGCGGGCGAAGCCTTCGATAAGGCGGCGCGCGTGCTCGGCCTTCCTTATCCCGGCGGTCCGAACGTCGAAAAATTGGCGCGAGAGGGGAATCCCGTCATCCCTTTCCCCAAGATGTTCAAAGGCGGCGGCTACGATTTTTCGTATAGCGGCTTAAAGACGGCCGTCATCAATTACTGCCACACAAAAGAGCAGAAAGGGGAAGAATACAGCCGTGCGGACGTCGCGGCGTCCTTTCAGGCGGCGGCGTGCGGCGTCCTTGCCGAGCGCGCCGTGGCGGCGGCCAAAGAAAAGAACTGCAAAACGATCGCCGCGGGCGGCGGCGTGATCGCCAACGGGTATCTGCGCGCGCTGTTGGAACGGGAATGTTCCGCGGCGGGCGTCCGCCTCGTCCTTCCCGAAAAAAAATATTGTACCGACAACGCCGCCATGATCGCCGCGGAAGGTCTCGTGCAGTACCGTGCGCGCAATTTTTCCGATTTGTCGGTCAATGCCGCCGCGCATATCCCTCTCGGCAAAAAAGGGAAACAATGACGCGTCGGCGAATGCGGCGCCTGCCGCCGTTTTTTGTCCCGCCGTTCGTTCTTCTTATATTGAAAGTATTGAAAGGCCGCGTGCGGATTTATGCCTTGCCGCTGTCGCATTTTTCCGAAGCGGGCGGCCCGCACGTTTAAACTTACAGATTTTTGGCGATAACCGCCTCCGAAAAGAAATCGGAGGCGGTTTTTTATGTTAAAAAAAGCGGGCAGGTGCTGTATTGTCCTGTGTACGGCGTTTCTGTGCGCGGCGCTTCTCGTCGTGCCGCAGATTTTGGACAAGGGGCTTTTGTTCGAAGGGGCGGAGCAGTATACGTTTTATTCGGGCAGCGAAAGTTCGCAGGCGCATATCACGCTTGCCTCCGCTTCCGAAGCGGCCGCGGTAAAACTTGCCCTGTCCGACATCACGGGCGAAAGCGCCCGCTACGAAAGCGCGGAAGAAGCCTTTCGGCAGGTCAAAAAATACGGTGGCGAATTGGTTTGCCGCGAAGATGCGGCGGGCGTTTCCAACTATTACTTTTATTCCCGCCGCCTCGGCGGGGGAGTAGATTTGTACGGGGCGCGCGTCAATCTGCACGTTGCCGTGCGCGGCGGCGCCGCCGCCGTGGGCAGTCCGCTCATTTTCGGCGGTTATTAAAAATTTTTTCGATGCCGTGTATAAAATCGGAAGAACGGTCAAAAATCAAAACATCAAATCTTTTCGGAGGAACAGAAATGAAAGAAAACAAGGTAAACGAAAACGAGAGCGAAACTCCCGTAAAAGTTAAGAGAAAAAGTCTCTACTACATCGTTCTCGCGGCGTGTGCGCTCATCCTCGTCGCGGCGATCGTGCTCACGGTGGTATTCGTAACGCAGAGCGGCGAGCCCGCGATCGAAGCTCCGGTCGATCCCGACGGCGGCAATACCGATCGGCCGGAAGACCCGGAAGAACCCGACGAGCCCGACGAGCCGGACGAACCGGACGAACCCAGCGATACCGAAGTCGTGTTCTCCATGCCCGTCAGCGGCTCCACCGTCGGAACGACGTACACTTTCTGGTACAATTCCACGCTCAACCGCTATAACCTGCATACGGGCATCGATTTTAAAGCGGATGCGGGCACAGAAGTTACCGCGGCATATGCGGGAACGGTGGAAAGCGTTACCGATACCCTTTTAGAGGGCGGAAAAGTCGTCATCGACCACGGCAACGGCTTAAAGAGCGAATACGCGTCCATCGACGTCGCGGCGGGCCTGCAGGCGGGAGATACCGTCTCGCAGGGGCAGCTGATCGGCACCGTCTCCGCGGCGGCGGACGTCATGGGCAACGAATACAACGAAGGGTCGCATCTGCATTTCGAAGTTACGCAGGACGGCAAGAGCATCGACCCCGCGTCCTATCTCGATCTCGACGAAAAATAATTTACCCGTCTTCCTTTTCCGAAGCGGCCCGCAGCAGTGCTGCGGGCCGCTTTCCGCATAAGCCGCCGCGGCGCAAAAATAGCGCGTCCCCGGCAAAATCAGGGCAAAAAAGCTTGTAAAATGCGGCGCGGATATGGTACAATAAAGGCAATATTTCAAAAGAGCGAACGGTGAACTATGCACGAAGGACACAGAGAGCGCATGCGCGAACGCCTGTACGAACACGGCGGATCGCTTACCGACCACGAACTGTTGGAAATTTTTCTCTACGAGCCGATCGCGCGCCGGAACACCAATCCGATCGCGCACCGCCTTTTAGAAAGTTTCTGCGATCTCAACGGCGTATTTTCCGCTTCGCCCCGCCTTCTGGAGGCGGTCGCCGGGGTCGGGCCGCAAACGGCGGAATACATTTGGCTGATGGGCGAGTGTATGCGCCGCATGCGCGGGCGCGAACGCGAAGAGGTCAGCCTCTACAATTACGGGATGGTCGAGTCCTTCGTGCGGGCCCGCTTCGAAGGCTGCAAAGCGGAAAAACTCGAACTGTATCTGCTGGACGCAAACAACGTCCTTCTCTGCACGAAGACCATCACGGAAGTCAGCAAAGACAGGGTAACGCTGGACGGCAAGGCGCTCGGCGCGGTCATTGCGGAAGTGGCGCCGGCCAACGTGATCGTCGCGCACAATCATCCGAGCGGCTCGTGCGAGCCTTCGGAGGAAGACGACCGCTGCATCCGCGAACTCAGTTATATCTGTTCGGTGCACGGCGCGCGCCTGTGCGACAGCGTCATCGTCGGCAAAGAACTGTACAGTTATTATCACACGGGCCGCATCTATGCGGTGCGTGAAGACGGTTAAAACAGGAAAAAGGAAAACGGTATGAAAGAAGTAAGAACGAGATTCGCGCCCAGTCCCACGGGCTACATGCACATCGGCAACCTGCGCACGGCATTGTACGGGTATCTGTACGCCAAAAGCCAAGGCGGCAAATTCATTCTCCGCCTGGAGGATACCGACAGCAAGCGCTATGTCGAAGGCGCCGTGCAGATCATCTACGATACTTTGAAGGATGCGGGCATTTTTTACGACGAAGGCCCCGATATCGGCGGCCCCTGCGGCCCGTACGTGCAGAGCGAGCGCGCCTCCATTTATAAAGAATACGCCGAAAAGCTTGTCAGCCTCGGCGGCGCGTACTACTGCTTCTGCGACAAAGAGCGCATCGATTCCCTCAAGGACGAAAACGGCGTCGGGCGGTACGATAAGCACTGCCTCCGCCTTTCCAAAGAAGAGGTGGAAGAAAAATTGAAGGCGGGCGTCCCGTACGTCATCCGCCAGAACGTGCCCGAAGAGGGGAGCGGCAGTTACGAAGATCTCGTGTACGGCACCGTTACGGTCGATTTCAAGGACGTCGAAGACGGCATCCTGTTAAAGAGCGACGGCATGCCCACCTACAATTTCGCCAACGTGGTCGACGATCATCTGATGGGGATCACGCACGTCATCCGCGGCAGCGAATACCTGTCTTCCACGCCGAAATACAACCTGATGTACGATGCGTTCGGTTGGGAACGCCCCACGTACATCCACCTTCCTCCCATCATGAAAAACGCGCACGAAAAGCTCTCCAAGCGCAACGGCGACGCGAGCTATCAGGATCTGGTCGCCAAGGGGTACTGCAAAGAGGCGATCGTCAACTACATCGCGCTGTTGGGCTGGAGCCCCAAGAGCAACGTCGAAAAGATGACGCTCGCCGAACTGGAAGAGCATTTTTCCCTCGCGGGCCTGAATAAGTCTCCCTCCATTTTCGACGAGCCCAAGCTCCGCTGGCTGTCAGGGGAATATTACCGCGAAATGCCCGCCGAAAAATTCGCGGCGCTCGCCGTACCCTTCCTGCAAAAGAGCAAGGCGTACGGCAGGTACGACGAAGCCAAGCTGCTGCGTTTGGTGCAGTCGCGTACGGACGTTCTCGAAGATATCCCCTCCAAGCTGGACTTTCTCGAAGAATACGGCGCCGTCGATCCCGCGCTCTATTTCAACAAAAAAATGAAATCGGATGCCGAGCTTGCAAAGTCCGTCCTCCCGCAGGCAGCCGCCGCGCTCGAAAAGCTGGAAAAGTTTGAAAACGCGGAAATTTACGCGGCGCTGTGCGAATTGGCGCAGAGTCAGGGCTTAAAGAACGGCAGCGTGCTTTGGTGCGTCCGCATCGCCCTTACCGGCCGCGAAAACACGCCGGGCGGCGCGAGCGAGATGGCAGAGCTTTTGGGCAAAGAGCGCTGTCTGTCCCGCCTTGCGTCCGCGGCAAAGGCTCTCTCCGCATGAACGGCGGCAAAGGGCAGGGCGAAAACAGAGTGCAGAAATGGCTGAAAAAGCCGCTCGCGGAACGGAACATTCTGCAGGCGATCCGCCTCGTCCTGCTCGTCCTTCTCGTGATCGTCATCTTCATCGTCGTGTTCAGCGCGGTCGAGCGCGGCAGGGGACCGGTATATATTTCCATACCCGTTTCCGCGCTCCTGCTCTTTTCCATGGCGATGAAAGTCTTTGTCTTCCGCACCTTCAACCGCAAGCTCGCATGGTATGTGCTCGACAGCGTCCTTCTCATCCTTCTGAATTTCTTCTCCGGCTGGCGGGTCTCGGTGGCCACGAATTCCTTCTGCTACCTCGTCTACGTGCTCGTGCTGTCCGAATACTATCTCTCCGCGCCGACCCTCCGCGACGATCTCATCATGTTCGCCGTCAATCTCGCGGCGTATACCGCCTCCTATGCGGTCATAGCCGTCATCAACGACGAATTCGGCTCCGCGTTCGATATCTCCTCTCAATATTTCGTCGCGCTCATCGTGCTCGTCCTGCACTTCGTTATGTTCAATTTCGCGATGACCGTATCGCGCAAAAACAAACAGATCGAAAGCAGCCTGCACGAGTTGGAAGAGAGCCGCAAGGAGCTTTTGCGCGCCTACGATAAACTGGAAGAAGCCACCGTCATCGAGGAGCGCAACCGCATCGCCAAGGAGATCCACGATACGGCGGGGCATTCTCTCACCACGGTCATCATGCAGACGGAGGCCGCAAAGCTCGCCCTCGGCAAAGACGTGGCGGAGGCGGAACGCTGCATCACGGCGGCGAATATCCAGGCGAAGAACTGTTTGGACGAACTTCGCCTCTCCGTTCACCTCCTTTCGGGCAAGCGCGAAAACGTTACCCTGAAAGAGTATCTCGAGGGCATCCTCGAAGAGACGGCGAACGGCACCTACTTTACCGTCCGCAGCAAGATCGACGACATCGAACTCACGGAAGAGGCAGAGCGCTTTGTCAGCAACACCCTGCGGGAAGGCATCTCCAACGGCATCCGCCACGGCGGCGGCACTGCCTTTCTCTTTGAGCTTAAAGACATGGGCAACTATGTCGAATTGCTCCTGTCCGACAACGGTTCGGGCATCGATATGAAGAATTTCAAAGAAGGGTTCGGCCTGTCGAGCATGCGCGCAAAGGCAGAATCGCTCGGCGGCATGATCCGCTTTTCGTCCGAGGAAGGGGAAGGGTTCGAAATCGAGCTCAGCCTCCCGGGCAGTCTAAAAGTTTCCGATCCCGAAAAAAAGGAGGAGAGCAATGAAGATCAAAGTAATGATCGTTGACGATCAGCCCATCCTGTCGGAGGGGATCCGCAGCGTCCTTTCCTCGTCCGGCTGCATCGAGGTGATCGCCGTGGCAAACGACGGGCGGCAGGCGCTCGACAAGATGGCGGAAGGGTATGTGCCCGACGTGGTCCTTTTGGATATCCGCATGCCCAACATGAACGGCGTCGTAACCACGGGCGAGATCAAAAAGCTGTACCCCGACGTCAAGGTCCTCATGCTAACCACCTTTGACGACAGCGATTATATCCTGAGCGCTCTCAACAACGGTGCGTGCGGCTATTTATTAAAAGACATCAGCGCTCCCGCGCTCATCGACGCGATCAAAAATGCCAACGCGGGGGATACGATCCTGCCCGCAAAGATCGCCAAAAAAATTTCCGACGCGGCGAAAATGGTAACCTCCGACCGCGAGATCCGCCTGCGCAAGGCCTTCGGGCTCTCCGACCGCGAGGTCGAGATCGCCGTCATGATCTACGAAGGGTTCAACAACCGTCAGATCGCCGCCGCGCTCAACCTGTCGGACGGCACGGCGCGCAACTACATCAGCGCCATCTATATGAAGCTCGGCAGCGACGGGCGCCCGTCCGCCATCGCCAGGATGAAAGAGGCTTTGGGCAACTGAAATATGCGCCGTGCGGCGCGTGCCTTTAAAGAGGCGGCCGTCGGCCGATCGGGGAAAAAGGCGGGTCCTCCCCGCCGGGATACCGCGGTTTTCCGCCCGCCTGTGCGGCGGCGCATATGCGCCGCCGCACAGGCGGGCTTTTTTTGCGCGCTTTTGCGCATGTCCGGGCTCTGCATGCGCCGCCGCGCATATGTCCGGGGGGGAAAATAAAAATTTTTCGCCTGCCCGCTGTCTATTGTCTTGACAGATGTAAATTTTTCGTGTATAGTTAAACGAAAATGAACGCAGGCCGCAAGCCGCGCCTGCGTCCCGCATTCGGGCAGGTTGGTCTATGTTTACGGAAGAAATCGAAAAACTGAAAAAAAGGGAAGATGCGGTGATCCTCGCGCATTATTACGTCGACGGCGCCGTGCAGGCGGCTGCGGATTTCGTGGGGGATTCCTTCTATTTGGCGAAGGCCGCCGCGCAGACGGACAAGAGCACCATCGTGTTCTGCGGCGTCCGCTTCATGGGCGAAAGCGCGAAGATCCTCAACCCGCAAAGGCGTGTGCTTTTGCCGGACGCCTCTGCAGACTGTCCCATGGCGCACATGGCGGATGCGGAGCAGATCGCCCGTCTCCGCGCCGAGGTCTCCGATCTGGCGGTGGTCTGCTATATCAATTCTTCCGCCGCCCTGAAGGCGCTCAGCGACGTCTGCGTTACTTCGTCCAACGCGGTGAAGATCGTCTCCTCCCTTCCGAATAAAAACATTCTGTTTATCCCGGACGAAAATCTCGGCAATTTTGTCCGTGCGCGCGTCCCGGGCAAAACATTTTACTTTTCGGGCGGATATTGTCCCGCGCACGCCTCCGTGCTCTCTTCGGATATCGAAAGCGAGCGGAGCGCGCATCCTGCGGCGGAAGTGCTCACCCATCCCGAATGCCGCGCAGACGTCTGCGCCGCCTCCGATTTTGTGGGCAGCACGGCGGAGATCGTCGCCTATGCGGAACAAAGTTCCCGTTCCGAGTTTATCGTCTGCACCGAACCGGGCGTTCTGTACGAGCTGGAACGCCGCTGTCCGGGCAAGCGCTTTTATCCCGTCGCGCCCGTCTGCGCCGATATGAAAAAGATCACGCCCGAAAGCGTCGTCCGCTGTCTGGAAAGGGGCGAATACGCCGTCGAACTGGAAGAAAAAGCCGCCGCGGCGGCGCGCAGGCCGTTGGAGCGCATGCTGGAACTCGGCTCGCGCAAATAAAAGGCTCATCGCATGAGAGATATCATGAAAAATTCCCGAACGATACAAAACTATGACGTGCTCATCGCCGGCAGCGGCGTCGCCGGCCTGTGCTGCGCGCTCGATTTGCCGCAGGATATGCGCATTCTCGTACTCAGCAAGGCTGCTGCCGACGAAAGCGATTCCTTTTTGGCGCAGGGCGGCATCTGCATGCTGCGCGGCAAAGAGGATTTCGACAGCTATTTCGAAGATACGATGCGCGCCGGGCACTACGAAAACGACGAGGCGGCGGTGCGGCTGATGATCGAAAGCTCTCCCGCCATGATCGCCGAACTCGTCCGCGACGGGGTCGAATTTGCGCGCGACGGGGAGGGGAATTTCCGCTTCACGCGCGAAGGCGGCCATTCCCGCCCCCGCATCCTCTTCCACGACGACGTTACCGGCAAAGAGATCACGAGCAAGCTGCTCGCCCTGGCAAAAACGCGCCCGAATATCGAGATACGCGAAAATACCGAACTGTTGGACGTCATCGCACGGCGGAACGAATGCTTCGGCGGGATCGTCCGCAGCGGCGGTACGGGCGCCCTTGCGGCGGTATACGCGCGCTTCACCCTGCTCGCCACGGGCGGTGTGGGCGGCCTGTACGAACACTCCACGAATTTCCGCCACCTCACGGGCGATTCGCTCGCCATCGCGCTGGAAAACGCGGTCGAGGTGGAGCACCTCAACTATGTGCAGATCCATCCGACGACCTTTTATTCGCAAAAGCAGGGCAGGCGGTTTCTCATATCCGAATCGGTGCGCGGGGAAGGCGCTGTCCTCCTGGATAAGAACGGGAACCGCTTCTGCAACGAGCTTCTCCCGCGCGATATCGTAACCGGCGATATCCGCGAACAGATGCGGAAGGACGGCACCGATCACGTGTGGCTGGATATGCGGCCGGTAGGGGAAGCGACCGTCCGCGGCCATTTCCCGACCATCTATGCGCACTGCCTCGCGGAGGGGTACGACGTCTTGAAGGAACCCATTCCCGTCGTCCCCGCCCAGCACTATTTCATGGGCGGCGTAAAGGTGGATCTCGACGGAAAAACGAGCATGAAGCGCCTGTTCGCCGCGGGAGAAACGGCGTGCAACGGCGTGCACGGCAAAAACCGTCTGGCGAGCAATTCCCTGTTGGAAAGTTTGATTTGGGCAAAGCGCGCCGCGGCCGAGATGGCCCGCCTGCGCGGCGAAAGTTTCGGCGAAGCGCCAGCGCCCGCCTTTGAAAAATACGCTGATTATGCCGCGCTCAAAGAAAGGTATGCGCGGCTCATCCGTGAAGAAACGGAAAGGGAGGAATGTTTTGATTGACGAAATAACCATGCGCATCCGCGCGGACGAACTCATCCGCGCGGCGCTCGCGGAAGATGTAACCAACGAAGATGTGTCCACCGCCTGCGTGCTTTCGGGCAAACAGCTGGGCGAAGCGGAACTGATCTGCAAGCAAGACGGCGTGATCGCGGGCCTTCCCGTGTTTGCGCGCACCTTCGAACTGTTGGATAAAGAGGTGCGCGTCCAATTTTTCGCCAAGGACGGAGACCGCGTCCTGCGCGGCCAAAAACTTGCAACCGTGCGCGGCGACATGCGCGCCATCCTCACGGGCGAACGCACGGCGCTCAATTTTCTGCAGCGCATGAGCGGGATCGCCACATACACCGCGGAGATCGTCAGGCTGCTCGAAGGCAGCTCGCTGAAACTGGTCGATACCCGCAAAACCACGCCCAATATGCGCATTTTCGAAAAATACGCCGTGCGCGTGGGCGGCGCGGGCAACCACCGTTACAATCTGTCCGATGCGGTCCTGCTCAAAGACAATCATATCGGCGCGGCGGGCGGCGTCAGGCAAGCGGTGGCGCGGGCGAAGGCATACGCTCCCTTCACGATGAAGATCGAGGTAGAGACGGAAACGCTGGACATGGTCCGCGATGCCGTCGAAGCGGGGGCGGATATCATCATGCTCGACAACATGACCGCGGAAGACATGCGCGAAGCCGTCCGCCTGATCGGCGGCCGCGCGGTCGTCGAAATTTCCGGGAACGTTACCAAAGAGAGCGTCTCCCGCCTGAAAGAGATCGGAGCGGACGTCGTGTCCTGCGGCGCGCTCACCCATTCCGCGCCCATATTGGACGTATCGTTAAAGAATCTCCATCCCGTCCGCTGAAAGGGCGCCGCCGCTTTGCGCGGCGGCCGTTTTCGGGAACAGAAAACACAGAGAGGTGCGTATATGACAGGGGAAGAACGCCGCCGCGCGATCTCCGGGCTGATCGGCAGTAGCCCGCGCACGGCCTCCGGGCTTGCCGAACTGTTCGGCGTTTCGCGCCAGGTGATCGTGCAGGACGTCGCGCTCCTGCGCGCCGAAGGCGCAAAGATCATTTCGACCAACCGCGGCTACGTCGCGGAAAATCCCTCGCGCGCTTCGCGCGTATTCAAAGTGCGGCATACCGACGCGCAGGTGCGCGAAGAGCTCTATCTCATCGTCGATGCGGGCGGCCGCGTGGAAGACGTGTATGTCTGGCACAAGGTATACGGCAAGATCAGCGCGCCGATGGGCATCGACTCCCGCCGCAAGGCGGAAGAATTTGTCAAAAAAATCGAAAGCGGCGTCTCCGCGCCCCTCAAAAACATCACGGGCGGCTACCATTACCATACCGTTTCGGCGGAAAGCGAGGCCGTGCTCGACGGGATCGCCGCCGAGCTTCGCGCGCACGGATTTTTCGTCGCGGAAGAAAATTGATAAGCGGAAGAAAAATTGAAAAACCGCGGAAATTTGTTTGACAAAATTCTTTCCGTTGCGTATAATCATATCATCAACCGAATAATCCGTGGGGGAGTAGCGGGCGCGCATCCGCGCGCGGCAAGTCTTCATCCCGTGCCGTTCGGCACAGGCTTTGCCTTAAATCGCAAGACCCATATACGAACGCTTTGCGCGTCCTATATGGTAGAAGGTCCCTCTTTGTATTCTCAGCCGTATGCGCGCAGCGCGTGCGGTTTTTTTTCATGTCTGAAAACCTGCAAAATGTCGCAAAATATCCGGGAAGGTTATTCATATGAAGTATTACGATCAAAAGAGCGAAGAAGTGGTCGCCGCATTCGGGTCGGACGCGCACAGGGGCCTGTCCGCCGAGCAAGTGAAACGCAATGCGGAAAAATTCGGCAAAAACGAATTTACGCGCACCAAGCCCAAGTCGCTGCTGCGCCGCATTTGGGAAGCCTCCACCGAACCGATGCTCATTCTTCTCTTTTTCGCCTGGCTCATCACCATCGCGGTCAACATCGTCAACGTTACGCAGGGCGAATCGTTCGACTGGGCGGAATGCGTGGGCATCCTCATCGCGATCGCCATCTCCGTCGTCCTCACGGTCGTCATGGAGGGCCGCAGCGCGAAGGCGTTCGAAGAGCTGAATAAGATCAAAGAGGGGGTCGAGATCAAGGTCGTGCGCGACGGGATCGTCCAATACGTTCCCCAGCAGGAACTGGTCGTCGGCGACGTCGTATATCTCGAAACGGGCAACAAGGTCGCGGCCGACGGCAGACTGCTCGAAAGCGTCTCCCTCCTCTGCGACGAATCCTCCCTCACGGGCGAATCCGCCCCCGTCGAAAAGGATGCCTCCGCCCGGCTGGAAGGGGAAGTCCCCGTTGCCGAGCGCGTGAACATGGTCTATTCCGGCTGTTTCGTAACGGGCGGAACGGGCCGGATGGTCGTAACCGACGTGGGCGATTGCACCCAGTTCGGCCTCATCGCGCGCGAGATCCAGGGCGAAACGGAAGGGCAGACCCCCTTGCAGGAAAAGCTCGGCCGCCTCGGCAAAACCATCACGATCATCGGCGCGGTATGCGCGGCGCTCATTTTCATCATTCAGCTCGTCGTCTTCCTCGTCCGCGGCGAAGCCTCGTTCGAAAGCATTTCCGGCGTGTTCATCACCAGCATCGTGCTCATGGTCGCGGCCGTGCCGGAAGGCCTTCCCACCATCGTCGCCATATCCCTCTCCATCAACATTGCGCGCATGGCAAAGCAAAACGCCCTCGTCAAAAAGATGGTCGCCTGCGAAACGATCGGCTGCGTCAACGTCATCTGTTCGGATAAAACGGGCACGCTGACCGAAAATCGCATGACCGTTGTCGACGTTTGGGCGCACGGCGCCTTTGCGGAGGTCGCTTCTTTCTGCGATATCCCGATGCTGAACAACTATTGTCTCAACAGCACCGCCGACCTGTACGAAGATGCGGGGCAGATCCGTTTCGTCGGAAACCCCACCGAGGGCGCGCTTCTCGTCGCTGCGGGCAAGTGCGGCGCGGATTATAAGCAGAAGCGCGAATCCGCCGATATCGCCGCCCTCTATCCCTTCTCGTCCGATACCAAAAACATGACGACTTGCGTCCGCGTTTCCGACGGATTCGAAGTATATACCAAGGGCAGTCCGGAAAAAATCCTCTCCCTCTGCGACGTCGGAGAGCCTCTCCGCCTGCAGATCGAAGAGGCGATCACCGGCCTGCAAAAGCGCGCCCGCCGCGTATTGGCGTTTGCGCATAAACATACCGATTCCCGCCCCGCGTCCCGCGAAGAAGCGGAAAGCGGCATGGTGTTCGACGGTTTCGTCGGCATTGCCGACCCCCTGCGCGCCGAGGTGTACGACGCGGTGCGCGCCTGCAAAACGGCGGGCATCGAAGTTAAAATGCTCACCGGCGACAACATCGTTACCGCCACCGCGATCGCCGAGGAGCTCGGCCTTCTCGAAGGCGGCGGCATCGCGGTCGAAGCCTCGTACCTTGAAAATCTCTCCGACGAAGAGTTTTCCAAAACCCTTCCTTCCGTCCGCGTCATCGCCAGGAGTACCCCGCTTTTAAAGATGCGCGTCGTCAAAGAACTCAAGACCGAGGGCAACGTCGTCGCCGTTACGGGCGACGGCATCAACGATGCTCCCGCCCTCAAAAATGCCGACGTCGGCATCGCGATGGGCATTTCCGGCACCGAAGTTTCCAAAGAAGCGGCGGAGATCGTCCTCCTCAACGATTCCTTTTCCACCATCGTTACCACGGTCAAGTGGGGCAGGGGGATTTACGAAAATTTCAAGCGTTTCATTCAATTCCAGCTCACCGTCAATGTCGCCTCGGTGCTCACCGTATTCCTGTGCACGGTCATCGGCCTGTTCGTCGAAGGGTTCGAGTCTCCCTTCTCCGCCCTCGACCTGCTGTGGATCAATATCATCATGGACGGTCCTCCCGCGCTCACGCTCGGGCTCGAGCCCATCCGCGACGATTTGATGAAGCGCAAGCCCACCGCCCGCAGCGAAAGCATCGTTTCGGCGGAAATGCTTCGCCGCATCGCGATCAACGGCGTGTTTATCTGCCTCGTCTGTCTGGCGCAGCAGGGCTTCGATTTCCTCAATATCGGGGAAGAAAAGGTCGCAACCGGCGTGTTCACCCTGTTCGTCGTCTTCCAGCTCTTCAACGCCTTCAACTGCCGCGAGCTCGGAGATAAGAGCATTTTCCCCAACCTTTTCAAAAACAAGCTCATGCTCGCGGCGTTCGTCGTCGCCTTTGCTCTGCAAATCGTCATTACCCAGTTCGGCGGAGCCGTGTTCGATACCGTCCCTCTGGATTTTGTCGATTGGCTGAAAATCGTCGCGATGGCGCTTTCCGTCGTCGCTTTGGACGAAATCGTCAAAGTATTTTCCCGCCTGCGCCGCAAATCGCGCGCGTAAGTGCAGCCGTAAATAAAAGCAGCCCCCGCTTTTTCGAGGGCTGCTTTTATATTTTTATAGTTTTCTTCCGATAAGTTCGTCCAGCGTTATGCCGTAATAATCGGCGAGCCGAACGCAAAATTCGATGCTTGGTACAACCTTGCCGCTTTCCCAGCGGCTTAAATTGGAATTGCTGATTCCGGTATCCTTTTCAATTTGTTGCAAAGTCTTGTTTCTTTTTAATCTTTGAAATTTGAGTTCGTCGCCATAATTGATCATTTTATCACCTGATATTATTCTACTACAAATTTGTAGATTTTGCTTGACTTCTGCAAATTTGTAGAATATAATTTTATTGTTCTGCAAATATGCAGAACAATAAATACAATAAAATTGATGGCGAGGTAATGTAATGTATCGCAAAGGTACGTATCGGCTAAATATTGAAGAAGTAAAGAGGAAACTCAGCGAAGCAATTCAAAACAGCGGTTTTTTACGCATAAACAGCTTGCCGAAAAGGTCGGCGTGTCCGAATCGGCAATTTCAAATTACAGCAGGGGAAAGCGGTTGCCCCGCGTGCTCACGTTCGCGCGTCTGTGCCGATGCCTCAAAATTTCGTCCTCTTTCGTGCTGGGGCTGCAAAGCGATAAAAACGATTCCGCGGCGGGCGGGTTTTTGGTTCAAAATCCCTCCGCGGAAATTGCAAAAAAGCATTGACTAATCGGGTAATTTATATTATAATATAAATCGATAAAAATATATCGATTCACCGTCGCGCAGGGAATGCCCGCAAGCGCGGTTTTCCTGCGCCTGCGGCAATGCGCTCGCATAGGGGCGTTCTATGCTTTCGGTCCGTCCGCGGCCCGAAAGCAGCTTTGCGCCGCGCACCCCGATTTGCCGATTCTTCGGCTTCAGGGAAGAGGGAAAATTTTTGCCGCACGATGCGTGCGTGCCCCGAAAAAGGCAAAAGGCTTTTTCGCGCGGGCAAAAACCACGTTTTTTGCCTGCGCACCCCAATTTGCCGCAAACCTGCGGCTTTCGGAAAAAGAGTGAATGCGGCGATTTTGATAATAAGAGAGCCTTTCATCATCGCCGCAGAGAGAAAAACGCCGCAGAGCCGACCGCAGCGTCGGCGCACGGCGGTTGTCTTTGGTCATCAAGCGAATCGCAGCAACTCTTTTGCGAGATTCGCGCGAAGGCAATACATGCGCAAGCAAAGCCACGTCTTTGCGCCGCGCACCCCGATTTGCCGATTCTTCGGCTTCAGGGAAGAGGGTAAATTTTTGCCGCACGATGCGTGCGTGCCCCGAAAAAGGCAAAAATTAGGGAGAAACCGGCGATAGCTGCAAGCGTGCGGCGGTGTCTCCCTGAACTCACGGCGTTTCGCAGGCGTCAGCTCGCCGAGAAACGCGTGAACATATACATATTTGTGTGAGGTTATTATTATGGTATTAAAAGTATGTGTGGGGAGTTCCTGCCATCTGCGCGGCTCGTACGACGTCATCGAAGAGATGAAGCGGCTCGTCAAAAAGTACGGCGTAGAAGACAAAGTCGATCTGCAGGCTACCTTCTGCGTCGGCAACTGCCAAAACGGCGTTTCGCTATTGGCGGACGAAGTGCTTCTGCACAATGCGAATAAAGACAACTGCGAAGAGCTCTTTCTCACGCAGGTCTATCCGCTGTTGAGCAAATAACGGCAGGGGGTGGCCCTATGATCCATTATCTCGATTTCAAGGATGCCCGCTGCAAAGACTGCTACAAATGCCTGCGCGAGTGCCCCGTAAAGGCGATCAAGGTCGTCGATCATCACGCAAAGATCATCGAAAGCCGCTGCATCCTCTGCGGCCACTGCACGAAGGTCTGCCCGCAGAACGCAAAGAGCGTGCATACCGAGCGGGAGGAAGTCGAACAGCTGTTAAAGGGGGGCAAAGTCATCGCCTCGGTCGCTCCTTCCTTCGTTTCCAGCTTCGATCTGCAGGATTTCAACGTCATGAAGCTGGCGTTGGGCAGGCTGGGCTTTGCCGACGCGGAAGAAACGTCCGTGGGCGCGCGCGAAGTTACGGCGCAGTATAAAAAGCTGTTGGAAGGGGGCACCTTCAAAAATTTCATCACTTCCTGCTGCCCCGCGGTCAACGCCATGATCGAGCTGTATTATCCGAAGGCGCTCGCCTATCTGGCCCCGGTCGATACGCCCATGGTCGCGCACGCCAAGATGCTGCGCAAAAAACACCCCGACGCAAAGATCGTGTTCATCGGTCCCTGCATCGCCAAAAAGCGCGAAGCGCGCGAAAGCGGCGTGGTCGACGGCGTTCTCACCTTCGAAGACCTCTCCGCCATGTTCGCCGATAAGGGCATCGTCTTAGACGAGATCGCGCGCATTCCCTCGCACGAAAAGGGCAGCGTAAACCGCGCGAAATATTACCCCATCAGCCGCGGAATCATCAAATCTTTCGAAAATTATATCGACGGCTACGAATTCGTCGCGGTCGACGGCGCCGAAAAGTGCAAAGAAGTCCTCGAGAACATCGAAAGCCTTTCCGGCATGTTCATCGAAATGAACAGCTGCGATTCCGCGTGCGTCAACGGCCCGTGCTCGCTCGCCCTCAAAGCGGGCGCCCTCAAGGCGAACGCCGATATCCGCAAATACGTCAGCAAAGATATCGAATCGGGCGGCAGTGTGCCGTACGTGCCGGAAGAAGACATCGATTTCACATGTGTGCACGAGCGCAAGCGTACCGAAGATTTCGTCCCTACCGACCGTCAGCTCAAAGAGATCCTCGCCAAAACGGGCAAAACCAAGCCGGAAGACATGCTCAACTGCGGCGCCTGCGGCTACGATACCTGTTTGGAAAAGGCATGGGCGGTCGCCAACGGCTACGCCAACATCGATATGTGCGTGCCGTACATGCGCGAGCGCGCCGAAAGCATGAGTTACGAGATCATTCAAACCAGCCCCAACGGCATCGTGCTGTTGGATACCGACCTCAACATTTTAGAGATCAACGGCAAGGCGAAAGAGCTTTTGGGGATCCGCGATTACGATATCAAGGGCAAGGGCATCTTCCATTACTTCAACCCCACCGATTTCGTGCTTGCACAGAGCGACAATAAAAACATTTACAACAAAAAAGTCTATCTCGAAAAGACGGGCAGCTATGTCGAGCTCACCATCATCGTCTTAAAGGACAACAAGGGCACCTACGCCGTGATGAAGGATATCACGCAGGAGACCAAGTCCGAAGAACAGCTCGACAAGGTCAAGCTCGAAACGCTCGCCACTACCGACGAGGTCATCAAAAAGCAGATGCGCGTCGCGCAGGAGATCGCTTCCCTGTTGGGCGAAACCACGGCGGAAACCAAAGTCGCCCTCTTAAAGCTCAAAAAGACCCTCCAGGGCGAAGAGAACGGAGGCAAGTGATATGGCGCTGTGTCTGGAAAGCGGCTATACTTCGCTGAACAAGAAGAACGAAGAGCTGTGCGGAGACCGCGTCGAAAGCACCGTTTCGGGCGGCTATACCACCCTCGTTTTGGCGGACGGGCTGGGCAGCGGCGTCAAGGCGAACATTCTTTCCACCCTCACGTCGAAAATCCTGTGCACCATGGTCTCCAACGATATCGACATCGAAGAATGCGTCGAAACGATCATACAGTCTCTCCCCGTCTGCAAGGTGCGCGGCGTGGCGTATTCCACCTTTTCCGTCATCCACATGAACGGTGAAGGGCAGGGGTACCTGTTCGAGTTCGATAACCCGCAGGCGATTTTCATCCGCAACTGCAAGTGCCGCGATTTCGAGCGGGAAGAGATGAATATTCTCGGCAAAACGGTGTACAAAACGCCGCTGTCGCTCGAATGCGGCGATATCGTCGTCGTCATGAGCGACGGCGTCATTCACGCGGGCATCGGCATGACCCTGAATTTGGGCTGGCAGCGGCCGGAAGTCATGGAGTTTCTCGATAACAACGTAAAACCCTCGATGAGCGCGCGCGCCGTCGCCTGTCTTTTGGCGGGCGTGTGCAACGACCTGTACCTCGGCACCCCCGGCGACGATACCACCGTCGCGGCGGTCAAAGTGCGCGAAAAGCTCAACGTCAGCCTGATGATCGGCCCGCCCGTCGATAAGGAAAAGGACGATTTTTATATCTCCCGCTTTCTTTCCGGGGAGGGGAAAAAGGTGGTCTGCGGCGGTACCAGTTCGCAGATCGTGGCGCGCCATTTAAAGACGACGGTGCGCGCCTCCTTCGATTTCCCCGATAAGGAGGTTCCGCCCATCGGCTTTATCGACGGCATCGACCTCACCACGGAGGGGGTCCTCACCATGCGGCGGCTTTTGGAACTTTCCGAAAAGTACGTCGACGTACACGACCTCACTCCCAAAACGTTCACGAAAAAAGACGGCGCCAGCCTGCTCGCGCAGATGCTGTTCGAGGAGGCTACCGACGTGCATTTCTATGTGGGGCAGAGCATCAACGCGGCGCATACGGGCCTTCCCATCGACATCACGATGAAGCTGAAATTGGTCGAAAGTCTCGCCGCCAATCTCAAAAAGATGGGCAAAAACGTGCAGATCGATTACGACTGAGCGCAAAATTTTGTCATGCGCCCTTGCCCTTTCGGCGGCGGCAGGGTACAATGGAAGAAGAATGGCGCATTCTGCGCAAAACCGCCGCGAACAAATTGTCATCTTCGCTTGCGCCCGCGCGCGCGGCGGGTTATAATAAATTTAACGTGAGAATGCGGAAGCGCGCCGCGCTCCGGATTCTCGCGGGAAATTTATTATAAAAAATGTTTTTTTCATCCGATCGGTAAAAATTTTTCCCCGTTTGCATACGGTGAGAGTATAGGAGTTTATAGTTTTATGGCCGAAAACAAGAGAATTTTCGACACAGCGGTGCAAAAGCTGAAATATGACGTATTGAAAGCCGTCATCCGCAACGAATACGAGCACTGCTACGAGGATATCTATATGGATATCCCCAAAGAAATTTCGCCGGGCCCCAAAGCCACGATGCGCTGCTGCATCTTCAAAGAGCGCGCCATCGTGCAGGAGCGCATCAAGCTCGCGCGCGGCGGAAACAAGAACAATCCGAACGTCGTCGAGGTCATCGACATCGCCTGCGACGAATGCCCCATCGGCGGAATTTTCGTAACGCCGGCATGCCGCGGCTGCATCGTGCACCGCTGCCAGGAAGTGTGCCCGAAAGGGGCGATCCAGATCATCGACCACAAGGCGGTCGTCGATAAGAGCAAGTGCATCGAGTGCGGAAAATGCACGCAGGCCTGCCCGTACGGCGCGATCATCGCGCAGAAGCGCCCCTGCGTCAATTCCTGCAAAGTAAAGGCGATCACCGTCGGTGAAGACAAAAAGGCCGTCATCGACAACGATAAGTGCATCGAATGCGGCGCGTGCGTCTACCAGTGCCCGTTCGGCGCCGTCGTCGATAAGTCGCTCATTCTCGACGCGATCGACATTTTGAAGAAATCCGAAAACAACGAAAAGTATCACGTCTACGCCGTCATTGCGCCCTCCATCGTCAGCCAGTTCAAGTACGCGAAAATCGAGCAGGTCGTAACCGGCATCCGCAAGCTCGGGTTCCATCAGGTGGTCGAAGCGGCTTTGGGAGCAGACATCACGCTGTACCACGAGGCGAAAGAGTGGCAGGAGAAGGGGATCCTCACCACGTCGTGCTGCCCTTCTTTCGTAAAGTTCGTGGAAAAGAATTTCCCCGATCTCGCCAAGTACATATCCCATTCCGTATCGCCCATGGTCGAAGCGGCGATGCTCATCAAGCGCACCGATCCGAACGGCAAAGTCATCTTTATAGGCCCTTGCTCGAGCAAAAAAGCGGAATACAAACTGCCCAAAACCAAGGGCGCGATCGACTGCGTCCTTTCCTTCGAAGAACTGCAGGCGTTTTTGGACGCCCGCCATATCGACGTGGAAAGCCTCGAAGAAACTTCCTTGGACAACGCTTCTTTCTACGGCCGCATTTTTGCCAAGAGCGGCGGCATCGCGCAGGGAGTTGCGGACGTGGCGAAGGAGTACGGCGTGGAGGGCATCAAGCCCCTCGCCATGAACGGCATCGACGAGTGCCGCGCCGCCCTCATGAAGCTGAAGTTTAACCGCGCCACCGAAAACTTTTTCGAAGGCATGGCGTGCGACGGTGGCTGCCTGAACGGCGCCCTGTGTTTGAATCACGGGCCGAAGAACGTGGTCGACGTCGATAAATACGGCGCTTCCGCCAAAGAAAAGACGATCGACAATTCCGTCAAGCTGTATAAATTGAGCGGCGGCGAAGATTGATTTTTCCGAATACAGTCAAAATACAGTGAAAACCGGGGCGCGGCTGTTTGCCGCGCCCCGATTGTATAAAAAGCCGATTGCTGCGGCGCAGGGCGGAGTTCGGAATAACAAGCGGAATGAACAAAAAGTTAAAAACGGCGGAGAAAATTTTATAAAAGGTCTTGACAAATCGTCATGAGATGAGGTATACTTATAATGAAAATTGTAATATCTCGTTTGAAAGAGACGTTGCAAAAAAATTATAAGGAGAAGGCAGATGAGAAAGGGTATGGCAAGGCGCGGCTCGCTGCTGCTTTCGGTGCTGGCGGTAGTGCTGAGCGCGGCGCTGATCGCAGGCGCGACGTACGCGCTGTTTTCGCAGCGGGACAGCTACGACATCGAAGTGAGCTCGGGCGACATCAAAGTAACGGGCGAACTAGCGATCACGGGCGCGTGGTCGCAGGGAGAGAACGCGGCGGCGCGAACAGAGGGAACGGAGCAGGAGGACGGAAGTTACCTGGTAGAACAGGGCGGCGTGTTCCAAACGGACGGCTCGAAGATCGAAATGGCGAACATCTCGCAGGGAGACGGGGCGACGTATAGGCTGACGCTGACGAACGAAAGCACTGTGAGTATGCAGTACCGCGTATACATAAAGGCGGAAGAGAGCAACGCATTGACGGAAGCGCTGGAATTGAAAGCGGACGGCGCGGAAGTACTGTTGGATGGCGGCACGGCAACGCTGGTGGGCTGGACGCAGGTAGACGCGGGAGCGGCGCTTGCGGACGGGGAAACGGAAGTCGAGATCTCGCTGCCCTGGGGGAACGATGATGCCGCGGGGCAGGTCGCGAACCTGAACGTCGTCGTGGAAGCGGTGCAGGCGAATGCCGTTGCCTATGATTTTGTTTCTACGGATGATACCGCTTCTGTAGCATCGACCGAAAGCGGCGCTGCTGTATCGTTCGGGTACGGTACGGAAACGGCGGAACCGGTTACGGTCGACGGGCATGGTACGACGAACATTACAAAATGGCAGGACCTTTGGATAAAAGACGATATCACGATTCGGGGCGTTACTTTTTTGCAGGGCGTTACTATTTCCGTGAATAACGCTTCCGAACCGATAACGATCACGGTCGAAAACTGCACGGTACATGCATGCAACCAGGAGCTCTTGAAAACGGGGTACCAGCGGATCGACAATTCCGGAGACGGCCTGTGCCTGAATATTGAAACGATGGGAAACGCCGTTACGGTGATCGTAAAAGATTGTAAATTTGTAGGCGAAAACGATAACACGCTCGACCGCAACGGTTATAATTCGTTGGATAATTTATTGGGCACAAACGGCAATAATCTGGGAAGATGGAAGTCGCGCGGGTACGGCTTAGCGCTCGGCGCGATCGCCGGAAATACGGAGGGGCTTGTTTCGGCGGAGATCAGCGGATGTACGTTTACGGGAATCCGCGGAAACGCGCTGCAACTGTATTCGATCGGGTGTGCCGTAACGGTTGAAGACTGCACGTTCGAAAGCTGGGGCTGTAACCGGCAGACGAGTTCGAAGGTAAAATCCGATGCGGCGATCCGCGGAGACTTAAAAGAGGGCGGCTCATTGACATTGGCGGGAAACACCTATGTATTGGAAGAAGATGACGGCGAGAACGGCATCAAACAAGTGAATGTAGACGGATATTCGGGCCCTGTGGCTTGAGCCGAAATCGAAAACCGCCCCCTGCAGGGGGCGTGTTTGTATTGCGCAAGGACCTTTCATCCGGATATGTGAAATTTTTAGTTTATAACGGCGGCACATCTTTGCCGCCGCTGTACGTTGCGGCAGAATCGAACTCGCAGGGTTGGCCGTGAGAGCCTGAACGGTAAAATTTTTAAATGCGTTTAATGCAAATTCAGAACAGTGTCTTTCTTATAAAAGTTTATAACCGAGCATTCCGCCGGCCCTTTTGCGCCGGACTGTTTTTCGGATAAATTCGAAAATTTTTCAAGAAACGGAGAGCCTGTGTCCGGTTTTCGAAACCAAGATTGCAAAAAATAAAAAAGTGTTTTCGGCGGGATAAAAATCCGTTGTTTTTTATTTCCGAAATTCCTATAATTTGTAAAAGTTGTGTGCACAAGAATGTGAAAATTATGTAAGAAAATAATTTTTGTGTCATAATATTCTCATGGATATTGCAGAATCGCTCAAACAAAATCGGGAAGAGCGGGGCATGACCCCGTATAAATTGGCGCAGGTGTTGGGCATAAACCATCAGAACGTATATCGTTGGGAGAGCGGAAAAACCTTGCCGAGCATTGAAATGTGCGTAAGGATAGCCGATTATTTCGGTTTGAGTTTGGATGAGCTGATCGGCAGAAAAGTTTAAAGGAACAAAAGGCGGGGCTTGTAAAAGCCCCGCCTTTTGTTATGAGTTCCGCAACGGATCCGCTTCCGTGTTCCTGTAAGGGTGTGGGGAGGTGTGTGTTGCCGACATGCGGATAAATAATTAAAAATTGAGAACTGGTATAAGTTTAAAAATCGATCAAGTAAATTGAAATAACCAGCGTTTGATATTCCTCTGAGACATCAATTTGTCGGACAGTCGCTTTGAGAGCCTTTCCCGCATCGAGCAGTCGGGCGAAAATCTCCTGATTATAGGAAGGCAGTTCTCCCAAACGCAAGCCGTCTTTTTTCAATACGGCGACAGTAAATTCTGAGTATAGCGTTGCTTCGCGCCGCAGCAGGAGCTCGTCTCCCTCTTTCAAATCGGCAACGGGCAAATCACTTGCAAAAAGAATATCCGCAACGTAAGTATCAAGCAAATAGATTTCCTTTGTGAGCGGCTGTAACAGCTGCCCCGGAGAATTATTTTGTACTGCCTTTAATAATTGTTCCTGATGTATTGCTAAATCTTTCATCAACTGAATACCTCCGTAACCGTAAATTCTGCAAAGTAATTCAGCAACTCCTGATAGCGCTCTTGCAGTTCTTGCCGGTAACTTTGATAGGATGCGATTTCCTCGGTCAGCTGTTGCTGCTCTTCGGAGACGAGAGAAGAATCCGCCAAAATAAATTTGTATTGGTAAGGCTGCGCGGCGATGATTCGGGCGATCTCTTCTTGCAGGGCGGCGATGCGCTCATCGATATTTTCAATCGCTTCGGGGGCTTTACAATCGGGCATAGAACCGATTGCCTCTAAGATCAGAAATTCGGCGTCTTGCAGGGCGGCCAAATCGTTTGCGGCGTAAGCGGCTTTCGCTTGCTGCCAAAGTTCTTGAATGCCGCGCCTCTGAAAAAGTTCCGGGTGTAAGTCGGGGTGGATCAAGGACGCGATCTTGCGGTACAGCTTTTTGATCAACAGCATATCGCAAGGAGAAACGGGCGTTGTTTCGACTTCTTTTGCCTCGCAAATCTCTTTCAAAGCGTCATAATAATCGGTGAGTTCCGCTTGTACGGAACGTTCCAATTCGTCGAAATCGACCCATTCTTTTCTGTTTTGTCGGCTTTGGCAGTATGCAATTTTTTTCTTGAGGGCAATGCATTCGATCTTTTGCCGGAAAAGCGTTTCAAGCAAGGGCCCGAAAGCCTTTACATATTGCAGCCAAATGAGTTCGCATTCTTTTTTCAGGGTATCTCTGCGAATTAAAAGTTCTTTATAACGGTTGATTTTTGCCTCTTCGATCATCGTATCACCTCAATAAATTCAATATATTTTTTACAGCGGCGAATCGGAGTGCTGCCCAGCAGCGCCCTTAAAAAGAAATCGGTTGCGCCGTTGAAACAGCGGTCGCCGAATTTCACGAGTATGCGGCCGTTTTGAACGGATGCTTCCACGCGGTACAGCGTGTTCCGGCAGGAAAATACAGCGGTTCCCGGTTGTTCAAATAAATAAATCAGATCCATCAATTCCATGTTATTCGCGTCGAAATCGGTCAGCGAATAAAACAGCTTTGCAATGCGCGCGGCGTCTTTGAGAGCAACGGTATCGCCGTAATAAGCAAATTCATAAAAGATAGGTTTGGCTTTTTGACAATTGCGCAGGGCTCTTTCCGAATTTCCGTTTTTTTGCTCAATGAGAGTAAGTTCGTAATATAATTCGGGTAAACAGAGATCAAATTTTGCACCGGGCTTTGTGAATTTCTTTTCCAGATTTTTTATGATATGAAGATATTTTTCGTAATTCTGTTTCAGATATTTTCCGTCGCGGTACATTCTTGCAATTTTAATTTTTGCCTTATCCTGATACAGATCATCGAGCAGTAAGGTCGTGTGCTTGAAATATTCGTAAGCCAATTTATAATCCGGTTTTCCGAGTTTTCCGCTGCAGATTAAAGTCGCCAACATGTAAGCGGCGGAGTCGTGATAGGTCATGGATTCATAAATTGTTTTGGCCTTTTCGTATTGTCCGTATTGTATGTAAACCTCTGCCCGCAACAAATCCTGCTGATTGGTTTCATAATAGTTGTACAAAGTCAAGCGATTCAAAGCTTCTTCATAACGATATTGCTGAATTTGGGTCGGAAGAGGAGAAAGAAGATATTGTGAGATAAGGTTTTTTGCCAAATCATATTGTCTGTCTTTTTTCTTGCCGCCAAAAATTTTTTCGGTGATGTCTTCCATTTTGGAAAGGTCGGGTTCGGCTTGTTGGATGCAAATCTTTTCGAACGCTTGCAAAACCTCTCTTTTTCGCAGATGATCGGCGCGGTACATTTTTTTCTGTATGCCTTGCGGAGAAGGGACATCGATCCGAATTTCGTATAAATAATAGTTTGTTTGCTTAAAAGTGCGTTCTCGTGCTGTTTGAAAGAAGACCAAATAAGGGGAACTTTTTTTCGGGGGCAAATCTACTATGATATAGCTATTGACGGATAATTTCAGATTCGCAATGCTGTGTTTGATTTCTTCAATTTTTGCGGCGTTGGATAAATCTCTTTTATGCAAGGTGTAATGGTATGACAAATCGCCCATTTTTGTTTCTCCTCTCATTTATTGATTCCATTATATACTATAAATCTTGACATATATTGTCATATTTAAAAAATTTTTTTAATTTTTATCGGAGGAAATTGCATATGAAAATAGGGCCGCCCGAAATCGGGCGGCCCTTGTATATGGGAAATTCATTTGTTTTACGGGTTTAGCCAACGTCAGGCAGGGTGATATCCGCCGTTCCGTATGTCAGATTATAGACGACGGTTACAGTCCCTTCGGCATAGCGGCCGGATCCGTACATCGGATTTGTAGCGACGATCTTCATGTACGTGCATTGAAAGTCTTCGTTGAATTTAACGTACAGCCGGCAGGATTCCGCCGGAACGGCTGTAAATTCATCGACGACGTACTGCCCGTTCTGGCTGTCGTATGTAACGTTTGTATAGTCGTGCACGTTTGCCATGGCATAGAAAGAACTGAGGTCGATCGTTTCGCTATAGGTAGTGCCGGATTTCCATTGCCCGTCGCTATCCTTTTCATAGAGGGTTATGACGCCGTTTTTCGTGCTCGTATACACTTCGGTGTTGGATACGCTGCCGCCGGAAGTCGTTTCTTGCAGCATGTACCGATAGTCATGATCGCTGCCGATATCGAATTGCATCTCGATGGTGCTCGTGCCGTTCAACGTTTGCCCGCTGTAAGATATGCTCATTTGCGCCGTGCCTTCGGCGGAGAAGTTGGAAAGGGCGGATTCGCTGAAGGCGGCTTTCCACTGCGCCTGGGTGATCTGCACCGTATCGTCGCCGGAAGGATCGTTTCCTTGGTTGTTTCCTTCCTGCGAAACCTGCGGCAGAGTAACGGACGTTTTTCCGTAATCGTAATATTTCAATTCGATCGTCATCGTACCTACCACTTCGGCGGCGGTACTATCGGAACTGTCGGACATTACGGGCGATACGGACATTACGGGCGATACGTATTTTATATACGAAACTTTTTTGTCGGTAAATTTTACCGTCGCTTCGACCGTTTGGGTACTGCTGCCTTGGCTGACGGTATAATTTTCCGCGGTGTACGCTTTATCCGCATCGCTGTAGCTCAGCTGCGAGAATCCGCCGGCAAGCATGTCGGTGTACATGCTTAATCCGGAAGAAGGATCGTAAGACGCCGTGGATTTTACCCAAACGTCATCCTCTTTCGAATATGAGTACGTAGCGGACGCCGTTATTTCGTAATATTCTTCATACGATTCTGTGCTGGTCCCCTGCGTGCTGGTTTCCTGCATATAGAACAACGTTGCATCGGTTCCTTCGGCATATTTTACCAAAATATCCGAAGAGTAGCTCACGCCGTTTGTGCTCTGCGTCATTTTGCCGGACATCGTATAATTATTAAACGATTCGTCCGCAAACGCCGCCGTCCATTCGGCTTCCGTCATCGTGTCTGAAACGATGGTGGAAGGATCGGTATCCTGGTCGATGCCCGTATCATCCGTTCCGTTCGTCGTATCATTGCCTGTGCCGTCGGTTCCGTCCGTTCCCGCGTCGGAACAGGCGACAAAAGCGGCGGCCGTCAGCGCCAAAACGAGCGCGAGAATGAGCATAAGTGCTTTTTTCATAAATTGCCTCCATATTTTTTGTTTATATTATAGAACAGAATAATATTGAATACGTTAATTTCACATATTTGTGCATAACATTGTTCCACCATTTTGTCCCAAAGAGAGATTGGCACATAAAAAAGGGCGTGGGATTTTTATGCACGGCGGCACATATGCGCATGCGGGAAAGCGGGAGAACAGAGAGGAACTGCGGAGGCGAAAGGGCGCGGGGTGCGGAGAAAGAGAGGGAGTGAGGGACGGCGTAAGGGGGGGAACGGCGGGCGAAAGAAGGGGTGGCGAGGGACAACGGAAGAGAAACAGCGAACGGAGAGAGGGAGGAGAGGAACGGGAAGAGGGTCGGGC
>OGGQ01000308.1_pt1 | contig 71838 bp, 62 predicted proteins | sample 1571191 | NCBI WGS metagenome assembly OGGQ01 (sample SAMEA2582061, study PRJEB24529) | metagenome | biome: Human gut stool | place: China | collected 2011
CGAATTACCTCAACGATTGGGAGTCCGTGAGTTTTGACGATAAGCGCAAGGTGGTGGATATTCTCATATCCCACATTGACGCGACCAGTGAGAGCGTTACAATCCACTGGAAAATCTAAAACCTTTTTCACTTGGCATTATGCCCTTGTAAAAAATAGTTTTGACTATATAAAACAAAATTTCCAATATTCGATAATTGAAAATTATAATGCAAAAATAGATGATGAGTACATACGTTCCAGGGAAGTGTTTTGGAAAAAGATTTTGCAGTCGGAAAAACATGGATATAATAAAAACTATTGAAATAAATTTTCCACACAAAAGCCGTAATCGTCTGAGTACGGCTTTTACGTTTGTATGAAATTCGACGTCATATCAAAGCGCGCCGTAAAGGTTGTAATATCTCTGACGAACGCTTGCCTTGCGGTGGTTGATCGTACCTCTTCCAATGCCGAGTTCGGCGCACACTTCGGATTGTACCATTCCGTTCATATAGCAATTCAGGATGGCAAATTCCAGAGCGGATAACTGCAACGCGCCTACAAGCTCATCGTATTTCGTGTAGTCCGTCTGTTTGTGTTCAAAACAGTTGACGGGATCCATAGGCAGAGCCTTATAATCCGTAAAATCAATAGATTCAACGACAGTTCCGCGCCTGTCCGCTCTGTTACGAAGAAGATTGATGAACCGGTCTACTTCGCGGTAACAGGCAAGTTTTATTGTGATGTCCTTTCCTTTACGGTCTTTGCCGTAAGTCTCTGATACCTTTCTGCCTGCAAATTGATACAGGAAACAAATAGCTGTCTGCGCTACGTCGTAGCCGTCCGACACGGTATAATCTATCTCTCCCATGTGGTGCAGGTCTTTGATGAGACCGATATACAGCTTGTCCGCGACCTTCATATCGAACTTCTTGTGGGTGCGCAACGCCTGCAAAGCGATCATCTCTCCCATGAGTTTGACGTTCTCGGCGGAGATAGGCTCGGCGAAGAGTTCACCTTCGTTGCGATACTTACCGTTTGAGAACTTGGTTACCAACATTTCCATCTTTACACCTCTCGAATTTATTTGCCTTTTTCGGGCAAGAGGCGGAGGAGCATAGGACGGATGGAAATCGACGCGTTGCATAGCAAGTTTGCGGGAGTCAACGGGACAAAGACAAAATCGTTGCGTTATAGGCTCGTAAAACGGCTTACAAGCCAAAAAAGAGCCGAGCAAGGAATATTCCTTACCCGACTCTCAAAATCTATAATAGGTATTTTAAGCGACGATTTTGCGACCGTTGACGTCCGCGAGGAACTATGCTACCATAGCCGACCGAAAAAGCACAAATTCGGAGGGCTACTTCAATCGGACAATCATTCCGAAGAAATCGCGGGCAAAAAATAATACGAACCGCGACTTGTCGTCTTGGTTCGTATTATTCTGGTCTGGTGCACCGTAGGGAGTCGAACCCCTAGCCTTTGGTTCCGTAGCGATGCTTTTGGAATGATTTTTACCGCTTTGAATCGTTTCGTTTTGATAGATAAAACTTACTAAAAACAGGCAAAAAAGTGCGATTAGAACGCATTTTTGCCCGTTTACTCATTACCATGCACGCAATAAATGCGCATAAGGAGAAAAAGCTAGCGGAAATACGGCAAAATCAATATAATGCAATTGCCGAAAAACTTTCTCCTACAATAGTAAAAACTCCCGATAAAACTTATACTGTCGAATATGGTGAAAACGGAAAAATCGAACTAAAATAACCATATATTATAACCATGAAAACGATAACGGCGTAACCGAAACGGTTGCGTCGTTTTTCTTTTTTTTTATCCCTATGGAACAAACTGCAATGTAAAACTGTTTATCGGATCGGACGATCCCGAAACGCGGCGGGAGTTTTCGGAACTGTGCGGACAGAAGAAAGTCAAGAGTTTTTCGGTGAATACGAACGCGGAGACGAGCGCATCGAGCAATACGGGCGCAACGAACCAGCCGCTCATCACGGTCGGGATGCTGGAGCGCATCAACGGCGACGAGAAAGGCGACGCCATCGTGTCGATACGCGGGTACGAGCCGATCTGGTCGAGATTCACGCCGTCGTATGAATTGTCGGAATTGTATTTCGGTGGCAAGGAAGAAAAGCCGCAGGAAGAAGAAAAAGACGCGGAATCGGAAGAAGAAAAAGTAAAGCTGTTCCAGAAAGAAACGTATTTGTACGACATCGGAGGCGGGAAGTTCAAGACAGAGCGCGAGAAGATGCTGGAGAAGGTCGAGAAGGACGAGGACGCGGAGGAACAGGCGGAGAGCGAAAGGAAAGAATATATTGCGGGGTTGGACGCGCAATGGAAAGAAACGGAGCAGGAGGTGCGCAAGCGTTTGGATAAACTGTTGCCGCTGCTGGACAAGCAGGATGCGAAAGCATTGCAGAAGGCCGCGCTGGAAAACAAATTGCCGCTGCTGTATATGATCGGGGAACATTATAACAAGAGCATCGAGCAGAAACTCCGCGCCGTGGCAGAGGTGATCGAAGAACAGCTTGCACAGATGCGGAAATTTCAGGAACAGGCGATAGCGACGGCGAGAGCCGCCGCTTGAAATAAAGAGGAGGAGAAAATTTGACAAAACTGAAAACCAAACTTTGGGTATTGCTCGCGGTAGCGGCGGTATTCTCGGCGGCATTCCTTTTTGCGGGATTTATGGGCGCGGAACCTGTATCGGCGGAGGAGACCTGTCAGCATGAATATGGCGAGGGGATCATCCATGCCCCGACCTGTACGGCGGAGGGATATACGGAATATATCTGTACGCTGTGCGGGGAGAGTTACCGGGATAACTACACGGAGCGGGCAGAGCACAGCTACGCGGAGGTCGTCATCGAACCGACATGTACGCACGAGGGGTATACCACGCATTTCTGTACGGTCTGCGGGTATGAGTACACGGACAGCTACACCGCCGCGACCGGGCATACCTATCAGGAAACGACGACGCTTCCGACGTGTACGGAAGAGGGGTACACCACGCACACCTGTCTGGAGTGCGGGTACAGCTTCAACGATACCTATGTCGCAGCGCTCGGTCACAGCTATGAAACGGAAGTGATCGCGCCGACCTGCACGGAGGACGGGTACACCGTCTATACCTGCACGGTATGCGAATATACGCAAATCGGTGATGAAACGGCGGCGACCGGACATGCCTATGCTTTGAACACGGTGAACGCGACGTGCGTTACATACGGATATACGGAGCATGTCTGCGCGAATTGTTCGGACAGATTCGTGACCGATTATATCGCGGCGCTCGGTCATGACTATGAGGACGAGGTGATTCCCGCGGAGGACGGGAAGATAGGGTACACGAAACATACCTGTCTGCGGTGCGACTACAGCTATCTCTCCGATTTCGTGACGAGCGGAGACGACGGATATATCGGCGAGGATGAGCATACGCACGCCTATATCTTTCAGATGGAGAACAACGAGGCAAGGAAATGTCTGCTTATCTCGTACATCTGCGAATGCGGGAAAGCGTATGACGGAGAAATGGTTATTCTCTTTACCGATGCGGAGGGTATCGGTACGGTGTTGGAACTTGCCGCGGACGGAACGGCGGGTTATTCGACATTGAACGGAACCTATCGCGTGACGATCACCGATGCGGAGGGCGAACTGCTTGCAGATTTCGAGCTTACGAACGGGGAACCGGAGGAACACGTCCATGCGTATGTGTTCGGGTTGGAGGATAACGCGGAAGAGCGATATTTTACGTTCCGTTATGCCTGCGAGTGCGGGGACGCATATCCCGGGGTGCTGTATATCTCCTATACGGCAGAGAACGGTGAGACGGGAACTCTGACGGCGAACGAGGATGGCATCGTCGATTACTCCATGCTGGAGGGCGCGTGCCACATCCTCATTGAGACGGAAGCCGAGGTGCTGTACGAGTTGGATTTGCCCGCTGTGCAACCGCCCGAGGAGCATACTCATGCGTTTGTGCTCAATGTCTCGGACAATACGGAGGAAAAGCATTTCTCGCTTCGGTATGTCTGCGAATGCGGCGAGGTGTATGCGGGAACGCTGCAAATGACCTATACAAACGAGTACGGCGAAACGGGAACGTTGGCAATCGATGCCGAGGGGAAAGCGGACTATTCTGCGCTCGAGGAGGGTACCTATCGCATTACGGTGGCTACGGATACGGAACAGATTTCCGAATTTGAATTGCACATTGTGCAATCACCGTCCGAACCGGTAGAACCGGACGATAATGAGCAAGACAAGCCCGGCAACGAAGATGGCGGACGGGCGGAAGATAAAGGCAATACCCCGACGCTGGCGGTCTTGTTCGTACTGCTCGGCGTATTGGCAGCCTGCGGCATTGCCGTCTTTATCGCAAAGAAAAATAAGACAGAACAAAAATAAATCAACGGAGGATATGAAATGAATTATTTGGCAGGAACGCTCAACGAAAATTTGGGCAACATCGTAACGAAGCTGAACGAGCTTATGGACTCGTTCTGGCTGTACATCGTGCTCGCGCTTGCAGGTGTGGTCGTGGTTTGGGGCGCATACGTCGGAATCCGCATCGCGGTCGCGCACAGGAACGAGGAAAAGATCAATGCGCGCGGCATGGTCAAGAGCCTCATTATCGGCATCATAATTATGTTCGTGGTCGCGGTCGGAGCACCGCTGCTCATCAACGGTCTGAACGCCTGGGTAGGTACGGAAGCAACGGACGGCGCGAGCATCACGTCGGTCATGAGCCTCAACGCACCGTCCGCGGCGGCCGATAACGGCGGTATGCTTGCGGCGAGCCTGAACGAGAACTTGCAGGAGATCATCACGAAATTGCAGGAGCTTATGGATTCGTTTTGGGTATATATCGTCATGGCACTCGCGGGTGTGGTCGTGATCTGGGGTGCCTATGTCGGTATCCGCATCGCGGTCGCGCACAGGAACGAGGAAAAGATCAACGCGCGGGATATGGTGAAGTCCCTCATAATCGGAATTATAATCATCTTCGTCGTGGCGATGGGCGCACCGCTGCTCATCAACGGCCTGTCGGCTTGGGTCGGCTGAAAATAAATTGCACGGGAGTCGGGGCGGCAATATAGCCGCCCTCGTACTTTCGAGGGGAGGCGGGAAATGCTTATATTTTTGCAGGAGCTTGTCTTGCAGTTATTCCTGTGGCTGTTGCAGCTCATCGACGGGATTATGCAAATATTTTCAGCAATCTCCGGCGTCATGACGGTCACATACCACGGGGAACAAGTCAATCTCATCGAGCTGGTCGTCGGTGACTCTACGGTCGCCGCGGTGTTCTGGTGTATCTTTATTCTGGCGGTCGGGCTTGCGTGTATCTTCGCAATCGTAGGTCTCGTCAAAAACATGGTGGCAAGCAACAGGACGGTATCGGGGGTAATGGGGAAATTTTTCCTGTCGCTTCTCGGCACGATGGCGATGCTCGTCGTGGTGATATTGGGTATCCTTATCGCAAACTCGGTGTTGCAGCTCATTGCGCAGATTTTCCAGATCTCGAACACGACAAAGCTGTCTACGGCGCTGTTCGACGCCTGCGCGGGGGAATGGATCAACGGATTTTCCAAAGCGGAGTTCGACGTATCCTCCCTGACGGTGCGCGATATCTTCGGGGATTACAACGCCGCGCTGTTCGGGATATGGCCCACGAGTTGGAAATGCAACGGGATGGTCGATCCGAATAAATTTTTATACTTTCCGTCGCTTGTGGCGTCGATAGCGCTCGGCATCGCCATGATCGTTGCGATCGTCAACCTTGCGAAGCGGGTGTTCGAGATCGTGTTTCTGTATCTCGTCATGCCGCTGTCCATGTCCACGCTCGCCGCGGACGACGGGGCGCGGTTCAAGGTCTGGCGGGAAACGTTTATCACAAAGATCGTGCTTGCCTACGGCGCGGTGTTCTCTGTCAATGTGTTCGTGTTGATCTTGCCGCTGCTGTCGCAGATGCAGATAGACGGAATCGGCGGGTTCGGAAATTCGCTGTTCCTGATTTTCATGATCATCGGCGGGGCGATGGTGATTCCTGCGGGCATGGGATTGTTTGCCCGGCTGTTCGGTCAGGGCGACGATGCGCACGGCGGAGGTTCGTTCCTGCGCAGCGCGTACTACGGCTCGCGTTTTGCGGGGCTTGCGACACTCGGGCTTGCGGGCGGTATCTTAAGGACGGGCTACAGAGGCACGCGCGGTATCGTGCGAAAGATCCGAAACAAAAAATCTTCCGGCAGCGGCGATGGTTCGGACGGTACGTCAGACGGCGGAAACAGTTCGGACGGGGGCGACAGATACACGGAAACGCCTGTGGCAGCGGAAAACGAAACGGATACGGGAGGAAACGGTGAATCGGGTTAAATAGCAAAAATTGCCCTTTCCGCAATCGGGAAAGGGCAAACAGGGGGATTTAAGTGTGGTCAGTTTCAAGGAGTTTTAGAAACGCTTTCGGTTCATGGACGGGAACGGGAGATTTTACGAAATCGCACGGGTTGCGGGTGACGATGCAATCGACCTCGGAACGAAGCGCGGTTTCCACCATCACGGCGACCTCGAAATCGGATACGGGGGACAATACCGCTTTGCGGCAGTCAATGCCCGCCGTATCGAGTACGTCAAACAGGGAAAACAGTTTATTCAGCATATCGCGGGAAGCCTTATCGTTATGCGTATGCCGGTGCGTGAGATAGTAGATGTCGGTGGCGGCTTTCGCACTGATATAGCCGAAAAACAGGTTGTTTGCGACGGCGAGAAAAATATCCTGTGCGTCCTTTGCAAACGGTTCCCGCGATTGCAGCGCGTCAATAACGACGCAGGTATCAATGAATGCTCTCATATCTTATTCAACCTTTCCTCGCGCGCATGTTCCAAAGTAATGTCGGCAGGAATAACGCCGAACAGGGATTTGGCAATATCTACGCGCGACTGGAATGGGTTCGTCAATTTGGATATGACCTTACCGTTGCGCGTGATATACACGTCCTCGGTAGCGGAAAGCAACAGATATTTGCTCAAATTGTTTTTCAGTTCCGTAGCGGTAATCGACATTAATGTACTCCTTTTTTATCTATTTTGTACTATTATTATACTCAAAATGTACGATATTATCAATGGTATCGTGCGAAATTTATGCGAAAAGCAGGTGGTGAAAGAAAGTTGAGAATAATACCGAAAAAGATTAAAGTAAAGAATACGGTCTGGAAGTGCTATTCCATGCCGGACGTAATCGTGGCGCTCGTCATGTTCGCGCTCATCTTCGCGTTTATCACGACGGGGAATTGGGTTCTCGCGGTGATCTTCGGTATCGTGAGCGTGGTCATGTTCATGCCTACGCAGGATGGTATCTTCTATGCCTGTATTTTGGAGAATGTCAGATTCCTGTTCTCCAAAAAGAAATACACGGCCGGGGCGAAATCGGCGAAGGAGAGCGTGGATGCGCTCATACCGCTCAAGGACATTAAGGACAACGGGCTGATTGAATATATGGGCGGCTCGTTCGGCAGGGTGATCAAGGTCGGGCAGAAGAACTTCGGCATAGAGGACGAGGTGCAGCAGAACATTGACATTAATTATTTTGCGAATGCGTTGAAGCTCATAGACGGCAATCAGTGCGCGGACATCGTGAAGATCGACCGCCCCGTGAATCTGGATGCCTTTGCGGGCGAATTGTTCGGTCGGCTAAACAGGGTGCGGGAAAGTGCGGATACAGAAGAGGTCAGGAAAATTAAAGACGCCATTCTCAAAGAAAGAATCGACGCAATCGACCGCTTAAACAATATCCGAAAACAGTACATATCCGATTATTATATCGTGCTGTATGGCAGGAATGAATTGGACTTGGAGAATACGGCGATCAACGTGTCGTCAGAGATCAATAAATGCGGTCTGAATACAAAGTTATTGGATAAACGGGAAACGGCGGTATTTCTGAAATACAGCTATTCCCGCAATTTCGACGAACGTGAGGTCAAAGGCCTTTCGGATGGAGAACTCCTCGATTGGATCAAGCCGAAAGAGGTATCGTTCAAGGCAAACAAGTACACGATAGACGGCGTGGAAGCGTCCGTCCTCGCGGTAGCGGATTATCCGTTGCGTGTAAAGAACGCATGGGGCGCGGAACTGTTCAATATCCCGAATACCAAGGTCGTCATGCATGTTAAGCCCGTGGAAAAATTTAAGGCGATCCGCAGGATCGACAAGTGTATTTCGGATATGGAAACGAAACAGATCATTGCGGAAAAGGCGAGCGAAGTCAGCAGCGCGGAGATCCATAAGGAAACGATGGACGCGCTTTTGGACAGCTTGCAGGCGGAGAACGAGAGCCTGTTCGACGTTACGCTGACGGTTACGGCATACAATTATTTAGGCAATGCGAATTACAAAAAAGACGCCAAACGCGCCCTGCTTACGAGTAATTTCAAGGCGAGTACATTGTATGGCTTGCAGATAGAGTCATTCGAGTCGGCGGGCATTGCACCGCAGAACAACTTAAAAAATTATGAACGCGGCATCAACAGTTCAAGCCTTGCGGCGGCGTTTCCGTTCGTACGGATCTTCGTCATGGATAAGGGCGGCATCTTGCTCGGAGAGAATAAATCAAACCGTTATCCGTTTATCTTCGATGTATGGAAGCGGGGGAACCTGTATCAGAACTCCAATGCAATGGTGATCGGCAAATCAGGTTCGGGTAAATCATTCTTTCTGAAAAATCTCGTCTTAAACGAATGGGCGAACAACACGCGGGTGATTGTGTGCGATCCCGAAGCGGAGTATCTTACTTTGACGAGGAATCTGAACGGGAACATTATCGACGTGGGCAACGCAAAGGAGGGGAGAATCAATCCGTTCCATATTTATAAGATACTCACGGAAGAAGGAACGCCCGCCGAGCCGGTCGTTACGTTTAACACGCACTTGAAGATGTTGGAAAGTTTTTTTAAGATCGTGCTTGTGGGAGCGAGCAGCGACGTGATCGAGCTTATCAATAACCTCGTCGTGGAGACATACGAGAGAAAGGGTATCACGGAGACGACAGACTGTTCGGAGTTCAAAGCGGAGGACTTTCCATTGTTTTCGGACTTGCTCGAAACGTTGCAGGCAAAGGATAAGGCGAGCATGGACAGTTTGACTTTGCGGGATATGCGCACGGCGGAATTGTATATGCAGAAGTTTGTCACGGGCAGGTATTCGGATATTTGGAACGCACCGTCCACCTTGCAGGTGGATGCGAGTATCATTGATTTTAACTTTCAGAGCCTGTTTGCGAACAAAAAAAACGTTGTAGCGAACGCGCAGATGCTTTTGGTGTTCCGGTTTATTGAGCAGGAAGTCATCAACGCACGGGAGATGAACCGGTGCGGGAAGAACTTGCACACGATGATCGTCTGCGATGAGGCGCATTTGTTCATCGACGCGAAGTTCCCGATCGCTTTGGACTTCTTCTATCAGATGAGCAAGCGCATTCGAAAGTACAACGGCAGCTTTATACCTGCGACGCAAAATATAGCGGACTGGAACGCAAACGAGGAACTGCGGAGCAAGACTTCTTCTATCATCAAGAACAGTCAATACCTGTTTATCTTCAAGCTCGCCGCGCCCGATATGAAAGACGTATTGGACGTATATAAGGCAGGAGATAGTTTTAATGAGGAGGAACAGCGGATGATCATTTCTGCGGTGACGGGGCAGGCGTTTTTTGTGGGGAGTTCGGAGCTGCGCGCTTGCATTCGCATCAAGGCGGGCATGTATGCGAGAGGATCGTTTGAGGAGGAAATGAATTGACAAACACGAAGAAAAAAATATTGAGTGTCTTTTTTATCGAAATCATATTGGCGGCGTTTTTAAGTTTTGGATTTTGCTTCGGAAGCGAAACACAGGTATCTGCCGCAACGATGCCGGAATATACGGTAGCATTGACCGGGACAGTGACAAAGACGACTTGGGGCGGCTCAAATACTACGGATATTTCGAACCAAACAGTTATTTCCGTTCCAAAATCAAATACGTCAGGCCAAACGGAAGATATAGTCCTGTATCTCACGGGAACATCCGTGGCAGGAACATCGGTTTTGTATGATGGTAACTACATAGCATCGTCGCAATTGAATTTTCGTACAACTTTATCCGGAGATACACTGACTTTGATGACTTCAGACGGGCAACAGGTTGTAAGCGAACAAGGAGCAATTTCAGCAAATGTATCAGACGGGAGATATAGAATTCAATTAAATCATTCTAAAGCATCGGGCGCCGGATACACGAAATGGGGGATCAATGTGGATGTATCGTGTAGCTTTGTTGTGGATACTGCGGCTCCGGTAATACAAGGGGCATCAACATCAACAACAGGGATATATACAAACGAAGCCTTTACGGTCGCGGCAAGCGACGCCGGCAGCGGAGTAAAGGCTCTATATATGAAAGAGCCAAACAGCAATGTATATGTGGCAGTCGGTACGAGTAAAACGATTATTAGAGGGAGCAAAAACGGACGGTATTCGTTTTACGCTGTTGATAATAGTAATAATCGTACCTCGACCTATTATGTGAATTTCGATGATATTCCTCCGACATTGAGTATCAGCGGAGCGGATTTTGGTGAAACCGTTGCAAAAGCGTTTATCGTTTCGGCAAAAGATACAAATTCAGCGACGCTATATTGCAGATACGAGACGGAAGGCTGGAAAGAAGTCGGGACAAGTTATTATGTATCGAATGATGCAAAAGACGGAATTTATTATTTTTACGCGGTTGATAAGTTTGGGAACCGTTCAGAGGAATATTGGGTTCGGTTCATGGCTGCGGAACCCGTCGGCAGATTCATAAAATCGAATACGGATAACACTGTGTACTTTACATGGGACGGGGATTACTGGACAGCGACGCTGGACGGAAAATCGTATACGAAAGGAACATGGATAAAGACGGAGGGAAAGCATACCATTGTTCTTTCTAACGGCGCAGGGAAAAGCACGAGCTATCCGTTCAGCATCGAGCATTATTTCGTGAAGGGAGAAACGGTGCCGCCGACGTGCAGCGAACAGGGATATACGGAGTATAAGTGCAGCCAATGCGGGGAAACGAAAAAGGAGGATTATATCGAGGCGACCGGACACAGCTACAAAAAGACGACAAAACCTCCGACTTGCACGGAGATGGGCGAAACCGTCTATACCTGCGAAGAGTGCGGTTTTGAGTACAAGGAGGAGGGGGACTATCCCTCCGGTCATAGCTATACGGCGACGGTCGTGAAATCTCCGAGCTGTACGGAGGACGGGCAACGGCATTACCGTTGCGACAAATGCGGGTATGAGTATACGGCAGCCATCCCCGCGACGGGGCATGATTACAGCATCACGGACGAACAGAACGAGGAAGGAAACACGAAGCGTGTCTATACCTGTGCGAATTGCGGGGATACATACACGCAGGACTTGGGAAACCAAGCGGAGATGGTGATGAACTACGTCGAGTATCTGTTCGAGCAGTACAGCCCGTATATGATCTGGGTCTTCCTTGCTACGGCGGGAGTGTGGAGCGTCTTTATGGGCATCATGATCATAATAGCGCATAAGCACGAAGAAAAGGAGAAAGCAAAGAAAATGCTTGTGAATTATCTTATCGGGCTTGTGGTGATATTCGGAATCCTTGTAGCGGCACCGTTTTTGGTTCGCGGAATCGCCGCGTTAGTAACGTAAAAAATTCTCGGAAAATCCGCGCAAAATTTTATGAAAAATTTTGCGAAAACTCTTGACTATAGACGGGCAGCAGGCTATAATAAAATCGTCGTATAAATACGACGCAAGGAGGACAATACAGTGGGAAAAGAATTGTACGGGAAATACGGCATGCTCGCAAAGGTTTATCTGGAAAAGCACGAGCCTGCAAGGTATTGGACTTTGGGTAAAGACTTGCCCGAATATCTGCACGGAATTGATAGACAGGCGCAGGAACTGTTTGAAACGATTTATGCGAAGCTGGCTGTAAAGGACGAGTACAAAAAGACGGGAGAGTTTCTCTCCGATGTGCGCAAGGAAAACGAGATGCGGCAGAGGATAGAGGAACAGATCCTTACCGAGCTTGTTTATGTATAGGAGGAGGTAAGATTATGAGAAAGGTTTTACGCGGAATCGATATTGTATCCAAGGTACTGTTTGTAGGGGTACTTGTGGCAGTGCATTTCGTTGCGGACTTGATTGGGCTGCTCGTGTGTGCGATCACTTCGGAGGGCTGAACATGGCGATAGAGAAAAAGGATGATACCGCGATACGGTTGCGGAAACGCAAGTACGAGGAACGGCACAAGGAAGAGCGACGGAAGGCGACAAAGGTATTCTCAACTTTGATTAAGACGGAACAAATGGATGAAATCAATGCTTTCCTTGCAAAGCACCACATCACGAAAGTAGACTTGGTGTTTGCGGGGTATGAGGCATTGAAGTCGGAGTACGGCCCGAAAAACGAACAGAATAAGGAATAAACGCAGAAGCGCAAGGACTACGGCCCTTGCGCTTCTGCGTTTTCAGAACAATAAACGTAAGGTGTTGATAAGTATGATTGAAAAGAAACCAGGCAAAAAGAAAAGGCATTGTGTTTTTTATATACGTGTTGCAACGGCAGAACAATTGGAGCAGGGAAAAAGGGAAGCTGGAGGCGAAGCAAAGAGTAGCCTCAACACGGACTTTATATGAAAGAACGAGCGCGTAATGCTCATTTGTTTGGAAGATAAGTAGATTTAAACAGGCAATTTTAAACTGAACGATTCTGCCGAACGGCATAAGGAAGAAACGGACATCGGGAAGATGGAGCGTGACGGAATTATGCCGACAGCTTTCATCTTCCATTGGAGGGAAAGTTGGATTATATAATCGGGGAAGATGAAAAAGGCAAATTTGTAAAATTTGAAAAAGACGGTGCGCAGGCAACGCTTCGCTTTGACGCGACGAATGCGGCTGAGGCATTGGCGGGTACGAAACAGATCTTGGGAAGTGTGTTCGAGCGTACAGTAAAAGATAAGATGCGAAAAGGAGAAGAAAAAGATGAAACGAGTATATTGTCTGTATCGTGTATCAACGAAGGGGCAAGTGGATCATGACGACATCCCTATGCAGCGAACAGCTTGTCGGGCTTTTGCAGAAAGAAATGGCTGGACAATTTGTAAAGAGTTTTTAGAGAAGGGCGTTTCCGGTTATAAGACGTCCGCCGAAGATAGGGATGCCATTCAAGATTTGAAGCTGGCTGCAGAAAAGAAAGAGTTCGACATTTTACTCGTATTCATGTTTGACAGACTCGGTCGTATTCCCAACGAAACGCCGTTTGTCCTTGAGTGGTTTGTGAAAACAGGTGTAGAGGTGTGGAGTGCGAAAGAGGGACAACAGACCTTTGAAACAGACGTGGATTATCTCATGAATTATATCCGCTTTTGGCAGGCGGGTGGGGAGAGTCGCAAAACTTCCATGCGTGTTCAAACTCGTATGAGGCAAATGGTAGAGGCGGGGCAGTTTACGGGCGGGGTATGTCCGTTCGGATACCGTTTTGTCAAGAGCGGCGTGTGCAATAAAAAAGGGAAAGAATTAGTCGCTTTGGAAGTTGTTCCCGAAGAAGCCGCGATCGTGCAATTCATTTTTCATAAGACGGTGGCGGAAGGATATGGAACTTGGCGGTTGAGCGATGCAGTTAATGCGCTTGGCTATAAGACACACCGCGGTGCTAAATTTCAATCGAATACTATAAACCGTATTCTGCACAATCGTATCTTTACGGGAAGATTTGTTCGTGGGGGAAAGTCATCGCAGGTCATTGAAGCGTTAAAAATCGTGGAGGATAGCGAGTTTGAAGAGGCACAGAAAATTGTCGCGGCACGGCAGGGAGAAAGACAGGAACGGATGAATATCGCTTATACCACGCGAGGAGCTTCATTATTGAGCGGCAATATTTTCTGTGCGCATTGCGGGGCAAAATTGTATGCGATTACTTATTCCGATCCGGTTACGCTCGCCGATGGAACAAAAAAGAAGTACAAGGGAATTAAATATATTTGTTCAAAGAGGGTACAGAAAAGGGGCCCTTGCGACGGGCAGACGCAATATGCATCTAAAAAGATAGATGCCGTCGTTTTGGAAGCGGTGCATGCTGTTTTACGGAAAATGCAAGGGAGCGTTAAGGATGAATCGCTGAAAAAGAGTTACGAAAAAACTTTGAAAAGCAAAAAGGCAATCTATGCGGAACTTTTGCGGGAACAGGCAAAAGAACAAGAGAAATTAAATCGTTTGCTTGCAGAAGTAGGCAACGTGTTGATGAATGAATCGAGTTTTTCTTTGGAAACGCTGAATAGGGCGATAGAGTTGACGAAGGAAAAACTTGCAGTGTTCGAAGATAAAATACCAAAGGCATTGAAAGAGTTGAACGAGCAGAAGTCGATTTTAGAGCATCTCGACACATATTACGATCAGTTCAAAGGTTGGGCGGAATCGTTTGACGCGGCGACCAATGAAGAAAAGAAAATGATCATCTGCAAACTCATCAGTCGCATTGAGGTTGGCAGGGGTTATAAGGTGAACATCGTCCTTAATATGGATTACGGACAATTTGTAGGAGAATAAAAAAACAAGAAGGGCTTAGTTGTCCCAGATATCTTATTCTTAGGTTACAAACAACTCTTTACGTGATGAGGTTGTATAATTATAATGAGTATATTTTTTTGACGTGCATCGTTCTATAAAGAAATTCTCCTGATAATTTTTTTAAAGATCTCTTGTTTTATCGATAAATCTATTATATAATAGATTTATCAATCCGCCATAAGGCGAAGAAGATACTACTCATTGAGGTTATAAAAATGAAAAAATTATTTATTTTTGGGAATGGGTTTGATTGTGCACATGATTTACCTACAAGTTATTTGGATTTCAGAAAATTTTTAATTAATGAGTCTCAAGAGGTAAAATCTTTCTATCCAGAAACTTATATAAATAAGGATGGAGAAGTTATTGCTGATAGAAAGACTACATCGAAACTATTAGTTAATTTAATTGATGAAACGGCGGGTGATGACTGGGGCAATTTTGAAGAGGCTATGGCGAGATATAATTACTTGGATTTTTTTGAGGATTTAGATATTGTTGAAGCGATAGAAAGTCCTGATGACAATGAAATGTTTCGAGTGGCTGAAAGCAGAAAAATTCTTGTAGAAGACTTAACAAAATGTGTTATTGAAGTTAAACGATTATTTAAGGAATGGATCGATCAGGTAGAACTTATCACGACACCTCAAAAGAGATTTTTAAAATTGTTCGATGAAAGTAGCTTGTTTCTGACATTTAATTATACAGAAACATTAGAAAAAATTTACGATATTAAGAATTCTCAAATATGTTATATTCATGGCAAGCATAATGGAGGAATTGTAGTGGGGCATGGTGAAAATATTAATCCATATGAAGAAGAGACTAATAAAACGTTTGCAATAGCAGATGAATTATTTCAATTGTTTAATAGTCTAAAAAAGGATGTCCAACAATGTTACAACAAACATTTTTCTTTTTTCCAAAAATTAAGCGCTGCGAATGTAACCGATATATTTTTATTTGGTGGGGGAGTATCTAAACCTGACTTATTTTATTTGTCGGAAATATGCAAAAAAGTAGATACGTCAAAAATAATATGGCATTTAACCGAATATGATGAGGAGCGTGGAAAAAACAGATATAAAAAGGAGTTGATTAAACAGTGTGGCTTTAAGGGGAGCTTTGGAGAATTGATTCCGGAAGAAAATGAATAGAAAAGAGATATGTATACTTCGCTTCAATATGGACAGCGAACTGTTTATAAGAGGTTAAAAAAACAAGGGGCTATTTTGGATAGCCCCTTGTTTTTTTAATAATGCTGTGATAAAATATAGATGTGATATAATTAACAAATGAAGAAGACGGGAGAGATATACTTAAAATGAAGATTAATAAGCATAAACACAACAAAAATTTTTTTGAAGACTTCAAATATCTTGATTTACTAGAAGATAATTCTCCAAGATATTATACTGAGTATAATGCAGAGGCTGCTATTTTAAAAAAGCAAATAGATAGTCCAGTGGTTTGCAATATTGCTGTTGTTGCAAAGTATGGCGCGGGTAAGAGTAGTGTGATTGATACATATTTACACAACTATCGTCGAACAAGGAAAGAAGAGAAGAAAAATGTTGCCTTTGGCAAACCCGAAGACAATAAATATACGCGTATTACCCTGTCAACGTTTAATAACGCAGAATATGATGAAACTGCAATAGAAAGGAGTATTTTACAACAATTATTATATAGCCGTAAAAATAGTGAACTCCCTAATTCTGAAATAAAAAGAACGAATAGGACGCCATTAGGAAAATCTTTGATAGTGGCGTTGTTGATGACGGCTTTCATAGCATCCATATTATTTTTTGGATTAGAAATTGCAGGAATACAATTGTTCGGTATAGAAGCGAGTTGGTTAAAGTATCTAGTGTTGGGAATAGCATTTCTTTTATTTTTTATTATTGTTTTTGGATTAATACATTATCGGAAGCTCTTTAAACTAAAATATAGGGATTTGGAGGTGGATATTAGTTCAAAAGAAGGAAAAGAGAATGGCGCTTATACGGCAAATCTTATAAATAAATTTATTGATGAGATATTATATTACTTTGAATGTATTAATATAGATCTCGTAATATTTGAAGATCTGGATAGGTTACCCACAACGGAGATATTTGCGAAACTTCATGAACTTAATACAATAATTAACGGAAGTAGAAAGAGGGGAGGTAAGATTACTTTTCTTTATGCGGTAAGGGATAATCTTTTTAAGACCGAAGAGGAACGTGCCAAATTTTTTGAATTTATTTTACCCGTTGTTCCTGTCATAAATCCAATAACGACAGGAAATAAACTACGTGAAAGTATTGATAAAATGGTGCAAAAAAATAAGAATTTGGCTTTAACGGAAAAATTTATTAAAGGAATTGCAGCTTATATTCCTGACATGCGTATTTTAAAAAATACGCTTAATGATTATGTAATTATGTATAGTAAAATATTTGAGGATACCGATTCAAAACGAGAACAGTTGAGTCAGGAAAACCTTTTTGCGCTCTCATTATATAAAAATTTATTTCCTTATGATTATGTATTACTTGAAACGGGTGCAGGACTCATTCCGATGGTTGTAGATATGAATAAATTAAGGGATGAGAGTCTTAAGATCAATGAAGAACGAATGGCGCAAGCAAAAAAGCGATTAGAGGCTTTAAATAATGAAAAACTAAAATCGGTTAAAGAATTAAAATATATTTTCTTAGGGATAGTGCAAAAGTATTCCTACAGGGGCAGAAATGGCTCAGATCCTTTAACGCCAATAAATATAATGAATGATAATGTTTCTTTTGTTGGCTTAAATCATTCACATGTGGCTCATTGGCAATATCCTGAATATTTTATAAATCTTCCAGCGGGTACCTCAGAAGTTCTTTTGCCTAATGGGGAGCATTTTGCTGACCGAGAAAGTCTTATAGTAGAAAAAATCGACAATAAAGGTAAAGCAACAATGGCCTTAATTACACAACTTGAAAAAGAGCGTCAGGAGATTTTAACACGTTCATTTTCCGAAATAATAGACTATCAAAGATTAGACTCCTGCTTTCCTTCGGATCTTGCAAATAAATATTTAGAGACTTATAAATTAGATTTGCAAAACATATATGCGACTGAGATAAGTGAAGAAAGGGTATCGCCGGAAGAGGTTCCCAAGTTTTTTGCGAGACAAATTGAATTACAAATTAGATATTTGCATTTCTTGGTTGGAAATGGATATATAGATGAAAGATATATCGAATATACTTCTAACTTTAAAGCAAAATTAATTACGCCGAAAGATGCACAATTTGTCGCGGATGTTCAAGCAAGGAGGGGGGACTTTGATTATATCCCGGATGATATAAGCTGCGTAATAAAACGCCTTGACGATGATGATTTTAGACATCCGTCTGTTTTAAACAAATCGTTATTGGAAAATATAGAACTAATTAAGATTCTTGATGCTCAAGAAGATACGAAGAAATATAATTGTTTATTAGAGATGCTTACAAAGATATCTGATATAGATGTGATGGAGAAGTTGGAGAGATATTTTTTGTTAGCAAGTGAAGAACAATGTGAAGTATTGTTAAAGGAATTAGTACCTTTATGTTCAGAACTCTGCGTATTTTTACTTGAAAATGGAGACTTTGATGAAGAAAGAAATGATTTAATAGTTATTTGTGCGATTAAATATGCTACATCTCAAAAAAATCAGGATGTAGATAACATTTTATCAGCTTATATAGGTAGACATAAAAATTATCTTGGTCTATTTGAGAGGACAGGGGAGAAAGCTCTTACTTTTATAAAAGAGACGCAGCCTGTTTTTGAGACTTTAATGAATACCAATCTGGATGGAGAAATTCAGAAGTATATTATTGAAAATAATTTATATAAAATTACCCTTCAAAATTTGGAGGTGATTTTTGAAGTAAAAAATACAGACAATATTACCGATGAGTTTTATTCTAGGCAGTATAGTTATGTTTTAGAGTCGGGAAAGACAAAAGCAATAGAATATATAGGTAGTAATATTAATCAGTATGTGTCAGTTGTTTTACTTAATGAAAAGGTGTCGTTACAGTTGGAGACATCAGCACAAATCGAAACATTGCTTAAAAATGTATCGATAGATATATCGTTCCGAATAAAGTTGATCCAAAAATGTAATTTGAAAGTTGAAAACATCTTGGATTTTGATGAAGAACTTTTCCCTGAGATTCTTTCTGAAGGAAAAATGATGCCAACCTGGGAAAATATTTTCAACGTTTATAGTAAAATTGGGTATACAGGAGATTTGGATTCTTATTTATTAAAAATCAAATTAACGGGCGACTTTACTGATGATAATAATAAAATAATAGCTCTTTCCTTGTATGCAGATATTTTATCAAATCATTCAAATGATATTAATTCAATTCTTGGCCGAATTAAGGTTCATTATGAACTTGAACAGTTCAATATTGACATAATGCTGAAAGATCATCCGATGACTACGTCGTATGAATTCGGGACAATAAAATTAGTTGATAAAAATTTTTCGGTGGCGATTGAACTTGGACAAATATTATTTTCAAACACGGATTGGTCTCGTTTATATGCATTACCTTATAGTAGACATAGTTATTTGAAGAAATACGAGGAGGAAATTTTAGCGGAATTTGACACGTTTTTTAAGGAGATAATACCGCGAAAGACAATAAATCAAGTAATAAGAAACGGTCGACAGGTTAATGTAGAGAAATATCAAGCCTCTCCAAATTCTAGTCAGTATATTAATGATGCTGTTTGTTCAGAACTTGTACCATTAAAAATTAAGCTGATGCTTATTGAAAAATGTCTACCGATTATCAAAATAAACGAACACGAAATCGATTATGCAAAATTTTTTATTAAAGCAAACATTGCTGTTCCAACTAAAATTTTATGGCAATTTACTGATAGCACAGAGGTGAGTAGAGAAGATAGACGAAAGTTGCTTTATTTAACAGTGAGCAAAGGAACTGACTTAATGCCGGAACTTGATCTGTATAAGGCATATTTTAAAAACTTGGGAGATAACTGGGATAAGGTGTATGAATCGGGTGAAAAGTTAATAGTTAAACAGGATAGTGAGACGGGACAACTTTTCGACGTATTGAAAAAGGCTCAGTTGTTAAAATTTACTAAATCAAAGAAGGGAATTAAAGATTCTAACGAACCAGTTTATATAGTTCGAGCAAATTAAGTAAATGTTTATCATCATATTCCTTATAAACCGCAACGAATGGTAGAGCATTCGGCTGTTAACCGAAGTGTCGTCAGTTCGAGTCTGTCAGGGGCAGCCAACGGAAAGAGAGGTTTTTACCTCTCTTTTTTCGTTGGCTGCCCCTGACGATTGGGGAGAAATGACGTTCGGTGAGGTGCGCGGTGGCGAAAGCCGCGCGCGCCGAACTTTGCGGCGCAGCCGCAAGCCCTGTCAGGGGCAGCCATGTGAAACACCTGTTGAATTTGAACCTTTTAGGTTCGGACATCAACAGGTGTTTTGCTTATTTACAGTGTTTTAAGCGGGATTATAGGGAGATAACCTGTAATTCCTTAATTTTGAAATCTGACATCTGTTGAATTTTAGGGACGGCAACAGATGTTTTTGTTTATATTGGGTAATAAAAGTAATAATGTGGCAGTAACTTTATCGTTTTAGAAAAACTTATGTTAGAATAAATGTAAGCATTTACAAATAAGGAATGCAAATATTTGAAAAAGGTGGTATAATGAATGGGAGGCGGAGGAGTTCCGAGCGGCGGAGTGACGATCGTAGAAATAACTGAACAAAGAAGCTTAAAGCCGACAGGCAAACCAAACTCACGTACAGATTTATATGTAAACGGCAAAAGGAAACAAAGCAGATGGTACGACCATAATGGAAAAGCAATAAGAAATAGGGATTATTTTCATCAGGATGGCGATCATACACATACTTTTCCTCATGATCATCCATGGGATTGGAGTAAAAGGCCTCCGAGAAGTCCAAACGGGATATTGCCTGATTACGAAAATTATCCGGAGGAGAAATAACGGATGAAAGAAAGAATTAAATCTGAAATGCGTTCTTGTGAAATATGCGGGTATCCTGTCGTCAATTATGAATCCGGAGTTTGTATGCGTTGTGAGAAATGCGGATGGCAGAGTGGTGGGGACAATATAGAATATGAGGAAAAATACGGTATTAGTTATCCCATGGTGGTGCCGCTTTCTCGGGCAAAAGTGCAATACAAAGAGGGAAAACCTTTTAAGGCGACTTTCGAGGATTTCATCCATGGATTAGATTTTTACAGTGAAATGGCTTTTACCTATAAAGGTGTAAAATATGGTGTATGTTACAGAAATGATTATTCGGTACTATTTTATGATGAAATGCAGGCCTGGTCATTTCCGACGAAGGATGAGTTTTATAAATCTGCAAGTATTAACGGGAACCTGTTGAAAGATATATGGGATGAAGTGCAGGATCCGAGATATATGTGAGAGGAGAGAAAATGTTCGAATATACGGAATATGAATTGCAAAAGAAAAGATGCAAACAGGAACTTGTGCGCAACGAATTCAAAACGGTGGGGAATTATCAGATTCCGCTGATACGCAAACAGGATATCGACCTCGATACGATCAGTTTGATAAGTTTTTCTGACACAAAGCAGGACGATAAAGAAAACGCTTATAAGACCGTACACTTTTTACCTATGATTGGTTGTTTGATAAAGTGTATGACAGAGCAAGCGAATCGGCGGAAAAACTGAAACAATATTATGCGTTGCTTTCACCGGATTTCAGTATGTATACAGATATGCCGAAAGCGTTGCAAATCAATAGTGTTTTCAAAAACAGATGGTGCGGTGCGTATTGGCAAAGCCTTGGGTTGCGCGTGATTTCGACCATCAGCTGGGGAGATGAAAGCAGTTTTGATTTTTGTTTCGACGGAGTGGAAGAGGGGGCAACGGTTGCCGTTTGCACATATTATCGAGAGAATTGTGAAGAGGAATTTATGCTCGGATATAATCGGATGTTAGAAGTGATCAAACCGCAATCGATCCTCTGTTATGACGAACCGTTTCCTTCGATGAAAGGAAATATAAAGTCTTTTTTACCGACAACGTATGAATGGACAAAATTGCTGGGTTGGCAGGACCAAGCTAAGTTTTATATGGAAAAACATACAAGAAATATCATTCAAAAATGAGATAGTTCGAGTCAGAACAAAGAAGTGGTTAAAATATCTTTTTTGTACATGCTTTTCACAAGAAGGAACCGCAAAAGCGGTTCTTTTTTTGTGGCTACCCCTGACGATTGGGGGAATGACGTTCGGTGAGGAGCGCGGTGGCGAAAGCCGCGCGCGCCGAACTTTGCGGCGCAGCCGCAAGCCCTGTCAGGGGCAGCCATGTGAAACACCTGTTGAATTTGAACCTTTTAGGTTCGGACATCAACAGGTGTTTTGCTTATTTACAGTGTTTTAAGCGGGATTATAGGGAGATAACCTGTAATTCCTTAATTTTGAAATCTGACATCTGTTGAATTTTAGGGACGGCAACAGATGTTTTTGTTTATATTGGGTAATAAAAGTAATAATGTGGCAGTAACTTTATCGTTTTAGAAAAACTTATGTTAGAATAAATGTAAGCATTTACAAATAAGGAATGCAAATATCGGAAAAAGGTGGTATAATGAATGGGAGGCGGAGGAGTTCCGAGCGGCGGAGTAACTATTAAATATGGCAAGCGAGGCGATTTGGATACGGAGTTCACACCAAATTCTCGGCAGGATTTGTATGTCAATGGGAAAAAAGTCCAAAGCAGGTGGTTTGATTATAAAGGAAAGGTAATCCGAAACCGCGATTATGACCATCAGGACGCGCATCATACGCATATTTTCCCGCATGATCATGATTGGGTTTGGAAAGATAATCGCCCGATACGTGATACTCAATGGGTAGATCCCGATTTTATTCGTTATCCGGAGGATAAATCATGAAAGAAAAAACCGAACTTGTACCATGCGAGATATGTGGATATCCTGTCGTGCATCATGAGTATGGCGGATATTCTTATTGCGAAAAATGCGGATGGAGGCGCGGTGGCGATAATACAGAGTTGGAGCAGCAATGGGGAATCAGTTACCCGATGCTCGTATCGCTTTCGCACGCGAGAGCACAATACAAACAAAGTTTGCCGTTTAAGGCCGATTTTGATGAGTTTGTCAGAGGATTATTATTTTACAGCGAAATGCTACTTGACTATCAGGGAGAAACATATGAGGCGTATTTGTATCGGAATAAAAATGTTGAACCCTATAAATTTGTCTTTTGTTGCACGGAATTTCAGCAGGAATATTTTTCGGAAAAGGATTTTCGCGAAAAGGCAAATATTCAGGAGAAATGCTTGAAAGATATATGGGATGAAGTGCAGGATCCGAGATATATGTAAATAGGGCGAAGTTGCGACCTCAGTAGAACAAAAAAATGGGTGAAATGTCTTGGTAAATAGGGCTTTTGGGAGAGGTTTTACGTTTATACATACAATTTGATAGTAAAAGGGAAGTATCCCGTGTTGTGATTGGCTTTAATGCCCCGCCACCCGTGGCAGACTTTGCGTATGATTTGAAATTGTTTAGATAAAATAAGAAGCCCCCGATCGGGATCGTTCCCGTCGGGGGCAGTTGTATCTTTATGGGTGTCATCAGGCGGAGTGTTACCAGAATACTTTATATGGATTTGAGCCTTGTCGTTGAAGACGACAACTTTTTCCACAAGCATATCAATCAGCACATCGGATTTTTGCTTTATCGCATTGCGCAGATATGATTCAATTTCGCTGCGTGACATAGAAATTTTTACCTTGTTTTTTTCGATGATAAGTTTTTCTTCGAGATCTTTTTTCTGAACTTCAAGTTCTTGTAGTCTGGCTTTTGTCGTATCAGTGAAAATCCCTGCCTCAATAGCAGTTAATAAATTGCCGAGAGCCTTAGTTGTTTTTTGTAATTCCTTTTCAAGAATGCGCACTTCTGTATCATTAGCTATCTTTCGTTTATGAATGTTTATAATGCCATCCATAAGCAAAGGAAAGTTTTTCTTAGAGGTGATGGCTTGGGTTAAAACATCGATGATGGCATTTTCAAGTGCATCTTTCTTTATAGATCTATTCTGACATCCGGTATCTCGCTTAATGGAATGGCATTTATAATACCGCCAAATCGTACCATTGGATGAAGTACCTGTAGCGGAATGAAGAGGTTTACCGCAGTATCCGCAGAACGCTCTGCCTTTTAATAGGTATTTGACATCAATCACGTGTTTACCATACTTATTAGAAAGAATGCGCTGTTTTACAATTTCGAAGATATTCTTGGATACGATGGCAGGATAGATATTATCATAAGTGATGCCGTCATGTGTATATATTCCTGTGTATTTTTCGTTTTCGAGAAGATAGTACAAAGCGTGTTTACTGAAAGGTTTGCCCTTATTAAGAACACCGCGCCCGTTTAGATCTCGTACAAGGTCAAATAATCGTTCTCCGTTTGCATAACGTGTGAACAACTCTTGTATGATGGCGGCTTCCTCTTCTTGAATTACGACTTTATGATTTTTAACTCGGTAGCCGAAGTTAATAATGCCCCCAGGGAAGTTTCCTTTGATACGAGTTTCGCGTAAGCCTCGCAGTGTCTTCTGAGATAGTTCTTCGCTGTAGTATTGATTCATGCCCTCGAGGAGCGACTCAAGCAGAATGCCTTCAGGAGTGTCAGGAATATTTTCCATCGCGGAAAGTATTTTAATACCGTTGTCTTTCAGGTGCTTGCGGTGGATAGCCATCTCGTATTTGTTTCGAGAGAATCGATCTAATTTGTAAACGAGAACATAATCGAAAGGCTTCTTGTCGCTGTCTTTGAGCATTTTTTGAAATTGTTCACGGTTGTCGTTGGTGCCGGTCATCGCACGGTCTATGTATTTGTCAACGACTACAATGTCATTGCGCTGTGCGTACTCGTAGCAATCGCGAAGCTGTCCCTCGATAGATTGTTCTGTTTGCCGGTCACTTGAGTAACGGGCATAGATTACTGCTGTCTTCATAAATGAAAAACCTCCTGTTGCTTTTTTGAAGCAGTGTAGGAGGCAAATACGACAGATTCTGACGTATTCAGAAAAAATAGTTTGCTCTCTATGAGCATTTCTTCTCACCTCTTTGGCTGAACTTGTCTTTCGACGCCAAAGGAGAAATCGGGAAAAGACTAAGTGGTCAAGGGCGTAAGGGTCGTAGCCCGAAAAATTATTGCGTTGATTGCAAAAAAAGCCCTTCCAGAGGATCGGCTGAAAGGTTTCAGCGATAATTTTTACCCTTGACGACAACGGCTTTTTCCGATACCCACCCAACGAGAAAGACAAGAAGTGTCTGAAAGTGTCTTTGAATGCACGGTGGTATTACCATTTATTTGGAAAGTGCTTTTAGATGTACTCACGCTTTTTCTGCCGGTCGTTTATAATGTAGGTATGAAGAAGCAACAGGAAGAAATGACAATCGAGTTTATGGATGAGTTGGATTTAAGTCGAGTGCCGAAAGACATATTCGACGCCTTTCTTGATGCCTTGGAAGAAGCCATTGAGGAAGTATCTGTTAAATAGTTGGTGAGTGAATTGAGAGAGGGCGTACATATATTTGTACACTCTCTCGTTGTTTATATGCCTTTTGAAATTGCTTTTCTGTAATCCGTATGCTATAATAATAATGAACTTGGACTTGCTGAAAAATCCAAACCCACAGCGGGGGAGAAAATAAGTGGGCGACAAAAACAAATTTTACAAAACGGAGGATACCATGAAGAAAGACGATAGAGAAAGATGTTCGTGGGCAACCACAGAACTCTATAAAGAATACCATGATGAGGAATGGGGAAAGCCCGTTCATGATGATAGAAAACTATTTGAAATGTTGGTTCTTGAAGGTATGCAAGCCGGATTATCATGGCTGACGATATTAAATAAAAGAGCTGCATTTAAGGAAGCCTTCAACGAGTTTGATTATCAAAAAATTGCTCTCTATGACGAAACTAAAATTGATGAGTTAATGCAAAATCCCAATATTGTTCGCAATAGATTAAAAATTAAGTCGACAATCACAAACGCACAGCAATTTATCAAAATCCAAGAAGAATACGGAAGTTTTGATAAGTTTATTTGGTCTTATGTTAAGAATAGACCGATTCATAATCATTTCAAATCGGAAGCGGACATTCCTGCAACAACGCCACTTTCAGATAGAATCAGTAAAGACTTAAAAAAACGAGGCTTTAAGTTTGTAGGCAGCACGATTATATATGCGTATATGCAGGCAATCGGAATTGTAAATGACCATGTGAAAGGTTGCTATTTGTATGTACCAGAATAATTCAATATTTCGGTACAATTTATCGAGAGATAAATATTTTTGAAATTTATTTGAAAAATTCAATCTTGACAACGATTTTTTGCTATAGTATAATACTTCGGAAGAGGATGCAATTTCATGAAAGAACCGAAAATAATTAACCAGCAGGTGCCTGTTCTGTTGGAAAACATGTATTTGATCAATCCGCAGCTAAACAGTATTGTCAAGGGCATTCAAAGCATGGCACGGCGCAAAAAACTTACGGTGCGCATGTCGTCATCGTTTGACGAAGTCACTGGGTGGTGCAGGCGCGCCAAACTGCGTGCAGCGATTGTTTTGAGTTATTCCAAATCGGATGCGGCGGATTTGGCTCGGCGGTTTTACGAAAGGGGAATTCATCCCGTTTTTACGAATATGCAACTGGAAGACACCGCGTATCCGTATTCCTGTGTAACACAAAATTACCGTGATGCATGCTTCTGCCTGGTTACGGAAGCTGCGAAAAACGGAGCAAAAAAAATTGCTTATGTCGGAAACAATCCCGATTCATATACCGATCAGCTTCGTTTTCGGGAGATGATGCAGGCGCTGAAAGAAAATTCGCTGGAATGCGACGTTTATGAAAACAGCGGAAACATAAAGGACTGTATTGAATCGTTTTTGAAACGTGCAGGCGAATATGATGCCGTGATCTGTGCGAACGATATTATTGCGGTACTATTGGTGCGCCGGGTCAAGGATGCCGAGCGGATGAATATCATGGGATTTGGCGGCATGGAAATCAGTGAGCGTATCGGTGGTTTTGCGACTGTCGAATTGGATTATTTCAGTGTCGGGTCGCATGCGGTAGAGCTGTTTGCGCTTCTTTCCAAGGAGAGCGACATCGGGAATGTGACGATGACGGTCAACAGCCGCGTCGCGCACGGCGGCGAGCGAAAAGAAAGCCGTGGCGAGGATGTCAAAAAGGAAGGAGAGCGCATTGATTTTTACGATGACGGCGAAGTGCTTCGTACGACGGCGCTGGAGAATCTGCTTTTGAACTGTGACGACGTAGACCGTTCTATTCTGCGCAGCCTTTTACGCGGAGAGCATTATAATATTATTGAGGAAAACAGTTATATTTCTCTGAATACCATTAAATATCGTATCAAGAACATGATAAAGAATGCGGGCGTCTCGGATAAAAATGAGCTGTTGGAATTGGTGCGCAGTTATGATATTGATCTGAATTGAGTGCTGTGCTTCTCGAATACTGTAAAGTGAGCAAAAATTCCCTGCCCTTGATCGGGCAGGGAATAATTTTTTGCGCAAAACGACAAAATTTTTGGTCTTGAAGGCCGCTTGTTTCGATGGTATACTAAAACTACCAAACGATAAGGAGCGGTAAAGATGGACAACAGAACAGAATATGAAAAGATTGTGATCCCGACCTATGAAACGGGAAAGGCGGAGGAGCTTCCGATATTTTTTGAAAAGCGCGCCAATCAGGGCGCATCCAGCAAGATCTATCCGATGCCGTACACAGACAAATTATCGGATGATCGCCGCAATAAAACGTATAATGCGATCGTTCTCGAAAACAAATACATCAAGGTGACCGCGTTGCCTGAGATCGGCGGAAAGATACATTGCGCGACGGATAAATCGACCGGATATGATTTTGTATATGGCAATAAAGTGATCAAACCGGCGATGATTGCGCTGGCGGGACCGTGGGTTTCGGGCGGCATTGAATTTAACTGGCCGCTGCATCATCGTCCGACGACGTTTGACGGGACGTTTTCCAGGATCGTCGAAAACGGCGACGGTACAAAGACGGCGTGGATGGGCGAAAACGAACCGTACAACCGTACAAAAGGCATGGTTGGATTGACTGTTCCGCCCGATCGTTCGTATGTGAAAGCGGAAGTCAGTTTGTATAATGGGACACCCGTGGCGCGCCCGTTCTTATGGTGGGCGAACCTGGCGGTGGAAATCAACGAAAATTATTCGGTGGTATTTCCGCCCGATGTCGAGTATGTAAACGACCACGACCGCCGTGCCGTGCTCAGCTGGCCGGTCGCGAAGGGACGTTTCGATACCGCACGTCCTTACGATTACGGGACGGGAAAAGACATTCATTATCACCGCAATATCGTCGTGCCCTCGTCCTTTATGGTGTCCAAAGGGCAGAGCGATTCGGATTTTCTGTGCGGGTACGACCTGGGCAAACAGTGCGGGACGGTCACCGTCGCGAACCATTATATTGCGCCCGGGAAAAAGCTGTGGACGTGGGGAAATAATCCGTTCGGGTACAAATGGTGTTCCAACCTCACCGACGACGGGAGCCGCTATGTCGAGCTGATGACAGGCTGTTATGCGGACAATCAACCTGATTTTACATACATCGCACCGTATGAAACCAAACGCTTCACGCAGTATTGGTATCCCGTGCACGATATCGGCGAAGTGAAAAACGCGACGATTGACGCGGCGGTCAATCTTGAAAAGGAGGGAAGGGGATGCAAAGTCGGCTTCTGCGTTACCGGCGTGTTTGACAACTGCCGCATCGAAGTGCGCGACAAAGGACGTCTTGTCCTGGAAGCGCGGGCGGATCTTTCCCCCGAAAAGACGTGGATCGGGCACGCTTGCTGTACTCTCAAAGCGGGCACGAGCGCGGCGCTTTTCGATCAAAACGGAAATTGTCTTGTTCGCTATGAAGTGTGTGAACGCGGCAGTCGTAAACCAGTTGAGCCGCGCATTCCTTCGCCTCGTCCCAAAGATATTCCGACCGTCGAAGAGTTGTATCTGCATGGCAAACACATCGTGCAGTACAAACATTTTACACTGGACGCAAAGGACTTTTATGAAGAAGGCCTGCGCCGCGATCCTGCCGACGCGCGTTGCAACGAAGGTATGGGCGATCTCCTGTACGATCAGGGCAGATTTGCGGAAGCGCTCAAGTATTACGACCGCGCCGAGGAGCGGCTGGAACTTCGCAACGCCAACCCCGAAAATACCGACGTGCTGTACAAGCGCGGGCTGTGCAAACGCGCGCTGGGAATGGACAAAGACGCGTACCAGGATCTGTACTGGTCGGTGTGGAGCTTTAAAAACCGCAGTGCGGGGTATTATGCGCTGGCGGGCCTCGCCAGCAAGGGCGGCGACGCAAAAGAAGCCGTTCGGCTTTTGAAATTGTCTTTGGAAACGAACGTGCGGCATCTTTGGGCGCGGTATATGCTCGCGGAACTCACGGGCGATGCGTCTTATTTGCAGAAGATCGACGAGGAAGATCCGCTGTTTGATACTTTCCGCGAGGATGCTGGGCAGGCGCTTGATTTGGCGATCGAACTGATGCGGTTCGGCTTGTATGCTCGCGCGATCGCCGTTCTCGAAGGGGCGTCTCCTTCGGTCATGAACGACTATTATCTGTCTTATCTTTATAAAAAGACGGGGGATGCAAAGAAGTCTGCGGCCGCCAAGAAGCGCGGAGATAAGCGCAGCTGGGTCTATTGCAATCCCAACCGTTTGGAGGATATTGAGATCCTTCGCTTTATCGGCACGGCGCGGGCGGCGTATTATTTGGGATGTCTGTATTATGATCGCGGACGCTGGGAAGACGCCGCAGCATGCTGGCGCTCCTGCATCGAACGTGAGGAATTTGCGCCCGCATACCGTGGCTATGCGCTTGCCTGTTACGACCATCTCGGCCGCGCGGACGAAGCAAAAGAGGCATTGGAACGCGCGTTTGCGCTTGCGCCCGAGAGCGACCGCATCTTTTACGAACTGGCGCAGTTGTACAAGAGCCTGAACCTGAGCGTTGCGGAACGGCTTGCGTTCTTTGAGACGCATCGTGCAAATACATCTCGCCGCGACGACTGCACGCTGGAATACGCGCAGCTTTTGAGCGAAGTAGGCAGGCTGGACGAAGCCAAGCGCGCCCTTTTGGAACACCGGTTCCACACCTACGAGGGCGGTGAAGGAAATCTGACTAACTTCCACGCATGGCTGCAAAAACTGATCGGCGACAACCATTATCGCAACGGCGAATATCGCGAAGCGCTGCGCGCGTACGAAGCGGGGCTGACGTTCCCGCAGTGTTACGGTGAAGAGAAGAGCTTTTTTGTCAACGATGCGCCGCTGTATCTGGGCATGAGCCGCTGTGCGCGCAAGCTCGGCAAAAAAGATGTTTGGTTGGAAAAGGCATTTACCAATCACGCGGGGATAGGAGTGCACAGTTACTGGCAGGCGCTCGCTCTGCGCGAAGCGGGGCGCGGGGCGGAAGCGGATAAACTGCTCGATCGCATGCTTGCCGAAGCGGATGCGATCTATGCGGATCGTGACCTTCCTCCCTATTTCGGGGTCGGGGCGCACGCATTTATGCCCTTCCAGTACGATGTCACGAAATACAACACCATGATCGCCCTGCAACTGCGCGGGTATGCGCTGCTGGCGCAGGGTGAGCGGGCAGAGTCGGGCGAGATCGTGCAAAAGCTCATGAACATCGATTGCGGGGAATTTGCATCCGTGCTTTTGCGGGATCTGCTCCATGAATAGGATCGAACTTTGCGCAGGGGATTACCGTGCGGAATTTGCCCCCGATTACGGCGGCAACTGCATAAGGCTGGAACATTCATCGGGCGCGTCGCTCTTGCGCACGCCCGCGGATGCGTCCGCGATGGCTGAGACGCCGCTTCTGTACGGCATGCCGATGCTCGTTCCGCCCAACCGTATCCGTGGCGGGAAATTTTGCTGGCACGGCAGGGAATACCGTTTTCCGCTCAACGAGCCGCAATATGGTGCGCATTGCCATGGGGCGCTGTACCATGCGTCTGCGGCGGATGTTTTGCAGAGCGGGAACAGCATCCGTTTTTTCTTTGAAAGCACTCGAAAAAAGCCTTATCTCGGTTTTTTGCATCCGTGCCGTCTGGAGCTTTCCTATCGGCTGGACGAGGATGGGCTGACCCAGCGGGCGGAAGTATTTAACGGCGATGAGACGGAAATGCCCTTTGCGATCGCCTTTCACACGACGCTCTCTCTGGCGTTCGAGGGAGGAGATGCGGAGGAATACGCGCTGTATGCGCCCGTGACGAAAAAGTTTGTGCGCGACGCAAATTTTCTCCCGACAGGGGAGATCGCGGATGATTTTCCTGAACGGGCGGCGATGAATGCGGGCAACTTCTTTCCGGCAAAATGCCGCATTTCCGAATTTATGCAGGTGTGCGGGCCGCTTTGCCGCCTGACGCATCTTCCGACGGGGAATGCCGTCGAATACCGCGCCGATCCCGCGTACCGATACCGCCATTTTTTCAATGGCGGCAGCCGCGAATTTATCTGTGCGGAGCCGCAGACTTGCCGAATCGACGGCGTTAACGTATGGGGCGAAGGTGAGGATAGCGGCGTGATCGAAATTCCCGCAGGCGGGAAGATCACACTGGAAAGCACGCTTCGCTTTGTAAGTGCAAAAGAGGATATGTGTACGGAATAGGCACAGCGTTCCATCGATTTTATAAAATTGAATAATTGGCGGCGCTCTCGCGGCGCTTATGAGGAGGAAAAGATGAAAAAGATCAAAAAGGCACTGCTCACGATATCGCTGAGCGCGGCGATGCTCGCCGTGCCCGTTCTTGCGGCGGGATGTTCGCAGGGTGAGAGCGGCGGGCAGACATACACCGTTTCATACGATTGCAAGGGCGGTCGTTCGAAGGTAAGCGATCTGTATACCGTCGGGGAACTGTTCAGCCCGACGCCCCCTTCGGCGACGACCGCGCTCACGGGCTATACGTTTACGGGCTGGTATTACGATGAGGCATGCACGCAGCCGTACGATTACAAAGATCCGCAGATCAGTTCGGATATCACGCTGTATGCGGGTTGGTCTAACGTGCATAAGATCCGCTTTTTCACGGATACCGAACAGATCATCGAATCTCTCGAATACGAGTACGGCGACGAAATTGCCGCTTCGCAGCTTCCCGTGCCCGATGCGAAGGTGTACGGGGACAAGGAATACGCATTCGATTATTGGGTGAACGTGTCGACGGGCGAGCGCGTGAGCGAGACCTTTACGATGTCGTCCATGGACATGAATCTCTTTGCGGTATATGATACGGGGCTGGCGCGCTCGTTCGATCTCTCGCGCAGCGGCGAATGGGTCGCAACGCAGGCGAACGCTTTGACCTGGGCGCAGGACATGACGCTTTCCGGCAACGGTTCCGTGGAAGTGGACATGACGCTGATGCCGGGCGCGGGCTGGGCGGGCATTGCCTTCCAGATCTCGGATGCGGCGAAAGGGTATGAAACACCGTTTTCGCAGTCGGACGTAAACCATTACGCGTTTGTCATTCTCGCAAGTCCCGCGGGCGCGACGCAGATCGTAAGCCGCGATGCAGGTTCGTACAATTCCTGCTCAACGGGTTGGAGCGTGACGGGTACGCCGCTTGCAAACACGCATTATGCGCAGAAATGGGCGCAGTACGTCGCATCGGGCGACAGCATGACCTTCCGCATGAAAGTGGAGATCACGACGGACGAAAGCGGCATGGGCAGAGTCAACGGATATATTTTCGACGACATCGACAACGACTGGGAGTTGGTATGCTTTTGTACGGAGGACGGGCAGAATTCGGCGGGAAAGCCCAACACGACGCCAGAGAAGTATGTTCCGAAAGACGCCGCAACGGTGGGCGTGATCTCGCAAAAAAGCGGAGTTCGGTTCAGCAATTTTAAAGTGACGCCCGCGGCGGAAGATTGACGGAGGGCGTATGAAAAAGAAGATATGCGTTCTGCTCGCCGCGGTGCTTTGTATGGGTCTGCTTGCGGCGGGATGTTCGGAAAAACAGCGCGAGTACAATGCTGGGACGCGTACGGCGCTCGACGAAGGGGAAGAGGCGTACGTCCTCAACGAATCGGATTATTCCACCTATTATAATTTTATAGAACTGTATGACGGAGAAGGGGACGTCTACGACATCGGTGATCCGTTCGTGTTCCGATATGACGGAAAATACTATCTGTATTCATCGCTCAACGGCGATAAAAGGTATACGGGTAAGATCCCGTGCTGGGTGAGCGACAACCTGGTCGACTGGACATGGGCGGGCTGGGCATACGGTGAAGGGAATGCGGAAAACCCCGAAACGACCATCGCCTGCGCGCCCGAGGTCATATATTATCAGGGTTGGTTCTATCTGTGTGAATCGGAGACGGGCAACGGGCATTATTTCTTCCGAAGCAAGACGCCCAACGGCCCGTTCGAACAGATCACTTCCAATTTGGGGCATACCATCGACGGCTCTTTTTATCTCGCAAACGACGGGCAGCTGTATTTTATGGCGGCGCGCGCGACGGGCATGGGATATATGCCCGTGAACATCGAGGAGCGCGGCGAGGAAGTGACGCTCACGCTGGGCGATCCGATCGCCCTTCCCGAAGCGACGCTGAGCAACATGTGGACGGAGGGGCCGGGAAGTTTTTATCGCAACGGCTACAATTACTTGACGTTTACGGGCAATCACGTCGACAGCGCGGGATATCGCATCGGGTATGCGTATACGCAGTCGGAATTTCTCTATGACGGGCTGAAAACGCACGAAAACAACGTGACGCTCGTATCCAACGGTGAAGACACCGACCGCATCGAGATCGGTTATGCGGGAAATCTTGCGAGTTCGCAGGTGGCTTTTTCCAACTATCGCGGCACGGGACATTCGTCCAACGTGCTCGGCCCCAACCTGGACAGCATCTATACGGCGTATCACAATGCGCGGCGCATCAACTACAACAACGTGCAGGAAGGGGGCGAGCGCAAATACAATCTGACCCGCTATTATACGAATGGCGGGTATGTCCTCTCCGATTCTCTGTGCAATTTTGACGTGATCAAGCCTGCTCTACCCGATTACGGGGCAAATGCGGATGAACTTAAGGCGGTCGGAGACAAGATGCTCACCGAAAAGAGCACGGAAGCGGTGTACACCGCGGAACTCAATTTCCGTGCGCCCTTCGGCAGGGCAGAGCTGTATGCAGGCTATCTGGACGAAAACAATTATGCGAAGATCACGATCGCGGGCGGTTCGGTCAGCGCAGTGCTTGTAAAAGACGGCAAAACGACGGTGCTCGGCGGCGCGGCGGTGGAATTGGGCAGCAATGCTGAAGCGTTGCATACGGTGCGTGTGGTCAGCGGCGCGAACGGATGCGAAGTTTGGGTAGACAATATGCGCAAGATCGCATCGAACATCGCGCTTGGCGGCGGCAAGGTCGGCTATGCGGCGGGAACGGACGTCTCGGGCACGTACTTTACGAACGACGCTTTCGGTACATCTGATTTTGACGCGGTCAAAAACCTGACGGGAAGTTTCCCCGCCTATACCTATGTCAAGGGCGAAAACAGGGGCTGGAGCATCGCGAATGCGCAGGTTTCGGCTGACGGGGTGCGGCAGGGCGAAGCGGAAAGCACGGTGAAAACGGACGACGGCGTTGCCGTGCGGCTGGAAGCGGGCGACTGGGTCAAGTATAACATCAACTCTCCCGAACAGGGCTGGTACGATCTTACGGCGAGTATTTCCGCCGCCAGCCGCGGCGCGGTGTTTGAGGTCATCATCGACAACGAGTACATCTACAAGATGCAGGCAGATGATTTCGATTTTGCGTCGGCGCAGTATTTGGAGACCTCCTGCGGCAGGTTCTTTGTCGACGAAGGACTGCATACCATGAAGATCCGCGTGTTTGACGGCACGCTGGAAGTCAAGAATTTTTCCACGGAACGGTATGCGGGCGAGATGGGAGAGGTCAGAGAATCTCTCACGGAAAAGCCGGACGGCGTTAAAACACTGATCGGGTATTCCTATTACAGCGAGGAAGGCATGATCGTAAACGAGTTCCTCGACCGCACGATGACCTATTACGGACAGCGCGGCATGGCGGATTACGAATTTTCGATGGACGTCGTTCTTTCCACGCGCACCATTTTGGACGGCGATTTTGCGGGCGGGTTCTTGTTCCGCGCGAAAAATTATCACTATGCCGAGAATGCGAAAGTTTCGGCGAACCTGTACGGCTGGCAGGGGTACTTCCTGCAGATATCCAATACCGGCCTGACACTGTACAAGTGCAATTTCAACCAGAAAAAGCTGGGAACATACGATGCGGAGGACGGCGAAACATTGTTCGGCGACGTGGGCGGAGGTAAAGCAAATATCCGTGTCCGTGCGTATCATTCGGAGATCGAGATCTATCTCAACGGCGAACTTGTCATGCGCTGCGTGGACGACGTGCAGCCGTGGACGACGGGTTACATCGGATTTTACGGTACGGGCAGCGAGATGATCTGTTCGAACTTTACGTTCCGCGAAATATAGAAAGGAGGAAAAGCGATGAAAAAACTAATCAGCATATTGCTTTGCGCGTTGCTCGCGCTTGGCACGTTCGGCGCCCTGGCTGGGTGCGGGGGAAGAGGCGATTACCAGGGGTTTGTCGATGAGAGCGGGATCGCGCACGTCGTGTTCATGGGACGCGACGTAGAGACAGAGCGCGTCAATTACCAGCGCGTCGTGGACAGCTTCAACGCCTCGCAGAAAAAGATCAAGGTGGAGATGCAGTGGTTCACGGACGGTACGAGCTACAACACGATGCTCGACGGGCTGGGTACCAACCTTCCCGACTGTCTGATGCTCTCCAACGCGATGTTCTTGCGCTATGTCGCGTCGGGCAAACTCTACGATTATAAGTCGCGCATCACGCAGGAAGAGCTGGATCTTCTTTACGAGGATGCCTATTCTTATTATTGTTACGACCCCGCGACCAAGCAGGTCGGATATTCGGAGAACGCCGGATTTTACGGGCTTCCCAAAGACATGGGACCGGTTGCGGTTTGCTACAACGCCGATCTTTTGAAATCTAAAGTAGAGGCGTACAATGCCGCAAACCCCTCCGATCTTCTCGATTACGATGCGATCACCGATCCCGAAAACCCGCTGAAATTTTCCGAGTTCATTGAGATCGGAAAAAAATTGAAGACGGTGCTCTCGACGGGACAGTACGTTTGTTCGGGATACGATCTGCAATCGGCAGTGTACTCCAACAATGCGAACTTCTTTACAGACGACACGGCGGCGACGCAGGCAATTGATTCGGAAAACTTTATCGGCGCAATGCAGTTCATGCAGGATATGTATAAAGAGGGGATCTTGCCCGCGGCAGGCACGGTTTCTTCGGGCGGCGAAACGCTGTTCACTTCGGGCAGTTCGTTGTTCTACTATGCCGGGCCGTGGAAGACCAAGGACTACTGGGCGGCGATCGGTTTTGAATGGGATCTGATGCCCATGCTCTGCGGCGATGCGGAGGGCGCTGTTTCGACCTGTTATGTCGGCGGTATGGCGTTTTGTGTTTCTGCAAACTCCGCAGTCAAAGACTATGCGGTCGAATTTTTGAAATACGTTGCGCTCGATCTGAACGCACAGCGTTCGCTGTATTCTAACGGGCAGTGCATTCCCAACCTCGTCGAGCTCGCGGACGAATACGCAACCAACAGCGAAAACTTGCTCGCAAATTCCGCGCCCGCGCACCGCAGCGTATGGCTGGACTGCGTGGACGGGACGGGTGAAAAGACGGAAAACGGCGAAACGGTCACCGACAAGGTGGGCGGCCGCTACCGTGCGGAAGCCTATACGTACGACGAAACATGGTACACTTTCCTGACTGACTTCATGGCGGGAAATTCGGGAAGTTACGGTTCGTTCTGGCAAGCAAAGAGCGACGGTACATGGGTGGATGTCGGCGAAGCGTTGCGCTCATTTGCGCCGACTTTGCAGAGCAGTTTGACCGAACTGCGCAGTTATTTGACTTGATGGAAATGCTGATTTCGGGGGAAAACGGATGAAAAGGAACAAAGCACCGCTGAGCAGTCTTAAAAAGAAAGAAAACCGCATTGCGCTCGGGTTTATTTCCGTAAAGTATGTGGGGGAAACGATCTTCGTATTTGTTCCCGTCCTGTTCAGCATTCTGTACAGTTTTACCGATTATAACGCCGCGCGCGAAACGGAGCCGTTCTTTTCGCGCATCGGCGATATATGGATCTGGTTCGGGAACTACAAACAGCTGTTCACGCATTTCATGTATTCGGAATATTTTCTGCGCTCGGTGGGGAACAACCTGTTCATGCTCTTGAGCGTACCGCTCGGCATTATCGCGGGGCTTCTCGTCGCCGCGATCCTGTCGCGGCCCGCCATTCGCTTTTCGGGCGCCTTTCGAATGCTCATCTACATGCCCGTGGTGGCGGGTGCCGTCGCCATGAATATCATCTGGCGGTATATGTTCGACAATCAGTACGGGCTCATCAACCAGATCTTCGGCACGCAGTTAATGTGGCTCACCGACGACTGGCTGGTCAAGACCGCGATCGTCATCAAAAACGTGTGGGGCGGAATCGGCAGGACGATGATATTGTGTCTCGCGGCGATGTTCGCGGTGGACAATAACTACTACGAGGCGGCGAAGCTGGACGGCGCGGGAGAAGTGCGCAGATTTTTTGCGATCACTTTCCCGATCATCACACCGACTATCTTCTATCTCCTCATCACTGGCGTTATCGCCAATCTGCAAATGTACACCGATTCGCTCATCTTTGCCTCCGGCGATCCCGGCGCGCAGACCGTCGTCTATTTTATTTGGACGTTCGGCATCAAGCGCTCCATGTACGGACTTGCCGCGGCGGCGAGTACTCTGCTTACGGTCACGATCATGCTGATCACGATCGTGCAGTTCCGAGTATCCAATCGCTGGGTTTTTGAGGGGTGATGGTATGAACAGAGCAGTGATCGTTTTGATTTGCATTCTCTCTCTGATAGCGGCAGGACTGGCGCTGGGCGGGGCGCTTTCGGCAAAGGCGGACCGCCTGCGCTCGGAATCGGTGCGTGTCGGCATCAATGCGGGAAAGACGCGTTTTATTCGCTTTTCTTCGGCGTATTGCCGTTTGGGCGGGCACATTCTGGCGTATGGCATTCTTGTTCTGACCTGCGTGACCTGTTTGTTTCCTTTCCTTTGGATGATCGCATCCAGTTTAAAGACGCCTGCGGAAGTTTCCAATACCATGCAACTGGTATTCTTCCCGCATGTGCCGCAGTGGGCAAACTATGCCCGCGCATGGACGACCATCGACATGATCGGCGGATTTTTCAACACCATGATCATTGAGGTTGCCACTATTCCGATCTGTATCATCGTCTCTTCTTTGGAGGCGTTCGCTTTTTCCAAAATGTATATGCGCCATAAAACGGTGCACCTTCTCATTCTCCTGAGCGGGCTGATGATACCGTATGCGTCAGTGGTTCTGCCGCTGTACCGCGCCTATTATCAGCTGGGTTTCATCAATACATTCTGGCCGCTCATTCTTCCCACGATGTTCGGCTCTGTCTCGCAGATGTTTTTCTATATTCAGTATCAAAAGGGAATCCCCGACGCGATGTTCGAGTCGGGCAAGATCGACGGGGCAAGTTATTTGCAGCAATTTATTCATATCATGCTGCCCATGATGGGCCCCGCGATCGCGGCACAAGTCGTGTTCATGTTTATCGGAACATGGAACGATTTCTTTGCTCCCAGCCTGTATCTGACCACTGAATCGGTGAAGACGCTGCAGCTTAAACTCAAATCGCTTTCGGACGGCAATCGCATGGATCTTCCGTATGTGTTTGCGGGCGCGACCATCACCTGCCTGCCGCTGTTCGCCATCTACTTTGCGTTCCAGCGCTACTTTGTGGGCGGACTCGCCATTACGGGGACGGGTGTAAAGGAGTAAGGAGAGAATATGAAACATGCAGCTTGTTATAAAAAAGGATATCCGCGTCCGCGGTTTGTGCGCGAGAGTTTCGTATCTTTAAACGGGGAATGGGACTTCGCGTTTGATCGCGGCGGAGCGTTCCTCGCCGATAAGATGCGCACGGCTGTGTTCCCGCAAAAAATTGTTGTGCCATTCGCATACAATTCGCCTTCGAGCGGGATCGAAGGCGCCGCAGACTGCGATACCGTATGGTACCGCCGTACCTTTCGCTTTTGCAAGAGTGCGAAAAAGCGTGTACTTCTGCATTTTGACGGAGCCGATTATTTTTCCGACGTATGGCTGAACGGCAGGTATCTCGGAAAGCACGAGGGCGGATATACTCGTTTCACCTTTGACATTACCGATGCGCTCCGCACTGACAACATTTTGCTTGTGCGGTGCGCCGATCCTTTCGATCCCGCATATCCGCGCGGCAAACAGCGGCATCTCGATCATCGCACGGGGTGTTTCTATGAGCCGACGGTGGGGCTGTGGAAAGACGTATGGCTGGAAGAAGTGGGGCAAAGCAGTCTTTCGGACGTGTTTTCGGAGATACGTTTTGCCGATTCTTGTGCTATATTGCATTACCGCGTGCGTAATTTTCGTCCGGGGCTTCGCTTTTGCGCGACGGCGTATTACGACGGCGACAAGGTCGCCTCGGTGAGCAGTGAAGTATCGGCGCAAGAGGGGCGCGTATTATTGGAACTGGAAAATCGAAAACAGCAGCTTCCCGTCAAAGCATGGTCTGCGGGAGTAAGCGGACAGTTTTTCGATGTTGTTTACGAATTGTTCTGCCAAGAAAAGCGCGTCGATCTTGTGCGCTCGTATACTGCGCTCACCGAATACCGTGCAGACGGGGACAGACTTTTGTTCAATTATTTGCCGAATACCTATCTTCGCATGGTGCTCGCGCAGGGGTATTACCCGGGCGGAGAGCTCACGGGTACCGAAGAACAGATGGAGCGCGACGTTCAGCTCATCAAAGAGGCAGGCTTCAACGGCGTGCGCATGCACCAAAAGCTGGAAGACGAGCGGTTTTATTATTTTTGCGACATGGCGGGGCTGTACGTTTGGTGCGAAATGCCGTCGGCATACGTTTCGGACGAACGCACCGTGCACGCGTTGCAGTCACAGGCGGAAGAGGCGCTCATACAGTATCGCGGCTATCATTCGGTGATGGCGTTCGTGATGTTCAACGAAAATTGGGGGGCGCAGCAGGTCTTTGCAAATGAGCGTTTGCAAGCCATGGTAAACAGCGCGTACTGGCTTGCAAAGGCGCTTGCCCCGGGAAAACTTGTGATCGGCAACGACGGCTGGGAGCATACGGAAACGGACATCGTGACGCTGCACAACTATGCGCAAGAGGCCGCTCAGCTTGCGGAGGCGTGTTCGGATACGGAGCATTTTTTGCGGGGTGGCAGGGTGCGCGATCTGCATACGCGTACGGCGTTTGCGAAAGGATATGCGTACAGAGGACAGCCGGTTTTGATGAGCGAATTCGGCGGCGTAAAATACGCGCAGGATCAGACATCGTGGGGATACGGCGCGGCGAAGAATGCGGAAGAATTTGCGGCGCGGCTGGCAGATCTTGTGGCGGCGCTCTCGCAAAATCGCGCGATTGCGGGGTATTGCCTGACGCAGTTCACCGACGTATGGCAGGAAAGAAACGGCTTATTCACCCAAACGCGCGAGCCGAAGATTTCTTTGGAGCGTATGCGCGAGATCAACAATCAATAAAGAACAAATTGAAAGCGGGGGAAAACCATGAAAGAAAAACTGTATAAGGGGCAATGGAGCAAAGAACGGGCGTGGGAATGGCACAACGCAAGACCCTGGGTGCGCGGATTCAACTATCTGCCGTCCAACTGCACCTTTCAGTATGAAATGTGGCAGGAGTATGGATTTGAAGAGCGCATGCAAGTGATGGAAAAGGAAATAGCGCTTGCGCAGTCGGTGGGATTTAACTCGGTGCGTATGGCAATGTATTTCGAGCCATGGAAGGCGGACCGCGACGGGTACATGGCGCGTTTGGAACGGGTCTTGCAGCTTTTGGATTCGCACGGGTTTACCATGATGGCGAAATTCGGAAACGACTGCACGGTGCCGAAAGAGGAATATGTGCCGCCCGTGCTCGGTCCGCAGAAAACGGACTGGGGGTATCACGGCGGAGTGAAGCGTTCGCCGCACCGCGCGGGGCTGGACGTGGGCTGGATCCCGATGGACGATCCCGCGCTGGAACCGCAGTATTACGAATGGCTGCGCGACATTATATCGGCGCACAAAGACGATCCGCGCGTCGTCGTGTGGAATTTGTGGAATGAACCGGGCAACACCAAGCGGTTTGATCTTTCCGAAAAATATTTGCGAAGGTTCTTTGAGATCGCGCGCGAGATCGCGCCGATCCAGCCGCTCACGGCGGACAGCTGGCTGATGACGTTCAATAAAGATTTGACCGATCCGCTTTCCAACCTGCGTGACATCGAATTTCTTGCGATGGAACTTTCGGATATTGTCAGCTTTCATCATTACGGAAAATTCGAGCACGTCGTTGCAACCGTTGATGCGCTCAAAAAGAAATACGGCCGCCCGTTGTACAACACTGAATGGCTGCATCGCATCTTTGATAACAACGTGGAAACTCTTTACCCGCTGTTCTGGCTGGAAGGCATCGGCAGTTACCATTACGGACTGGTCGAGGGCAGGGCGCAGTATTACGAGCCTTGGGAAAGTCTGCGCGGTTCCGCGCTTCCGATCGACCGTTGGCAGCACGATATTTTTCGCGCCAATCACCGCCCGTATTCGCATGAGGAGATGCAAATTTTTAAACAGTTCAACGACATTGCGGAGCGGCAGTTTACGGAAATAACGAAAAAATAGAGGAAAGGGCGGCTTTGCCGCCGGATAGGAGGGAAATATATGAGTAAATTCAGACACAGGCTGTACATCTTTGCGCTTTCGCTAATCATGTGCGTGTGCGCGGCGGTGGGCATTAGTGCCTTTGCGGCGGAGGAGAATCTCAACGGGTATCGATACACGTTGCAATTTTCCGACGATTTCAACGGCACGGTTGAAGACGGGTGGTCGCGCATCGTGGGCGGTTCGTCCTATTCGTACACGGCGGACGGGCAGACCATCCGCGGCTGGCGGTTTGGTGGCGAAAATCACATTGCCTACAAGACTTCGACGACCACTGATTACGGCAAATTCCTGTACGGGAGCGCGGATTCCGCCAATTATATGTTTGAAGTCAAAGTCAAGGCGGACGTGCCCGAGGAGAATTTGCAGCAATATCTCGACGATAATGCCGCAAACCTCGGCGCAGGAATGACGATCAACACGATGATCCCGTTTTTCGTGACCGATCCCCAGCCTGACGCTAACGCGCATGAGTTCCGCGGCAGAGGTATATGTTTTAACAACTATGCAATCGGATTTTATGAAAAGGGAGTGAAAGAAGACGGTTCGCTCAACGGCGGCTGGGCACAGTCGGTGCGCATCAACGCCAAACTGGACGCAACAAAATTCAGCTGGCATGACTGGCATACGTTGCGTGTGGAAGCGACGGACGAATATTGTCGTCTGTGGATGGATGACGTTCTGCTCTTGGAAACACCGCAGTCGTTGTTTACGCGCTCTCCGCAGACGAGCGGCTATTGCGGCTTTGCGGGCGTGTGCGGCGCGACGTATTCGCCTTTGCATTACGACGATTTCCGTTTCTGGACTTCCAATCCCGATTATGACGACACCGTTATGCAGGATGTCACGGTAAATGCGATCGATGCGGCGGATTTCACGGACGCGTCCAAGGTCGATTATTACGGTTCTTCGCTTGCGAAAAATATGCATGCGGATCCCGAAACCAACACGGCGGTTTATAACGATGAACCGGGAACGGAAGTTCGCCTGCTCAATGAATATGCTTACGGCGATTTTGAGATGACCGTGGGGCTGGATTTAGAAAATCAAAAGGCTGCGAAAGGGATCGAAGAAGGGGACACGACGACCAAAAACGTGCGCACGAGTTTGGAATCGGGACTGCTTTTCTGGACGGACGGTGCGACGGGAACGGGCAGCAACAAGACCCCGAACAACGGATATATGCTCAGCTATATGGCATACCATACCGATCAGAGCGGAAATTACCTCAACCGCGTTACGCTGAACATCGTGCCGTTTGTGGAAGGGAAAGCGTATTCGACCACGGCTTCGACGCCCTATAAAATGGTAGTCATCGGTGCAGTTTCGGGCACCACATCCGTCGTGCTCGATCTGATCGCCGATTCCGAGGCGCAGACCCTGACGGTCACGGCATATGCGAGCAAAGAGGACAAAGAGAACGGGACGCCGGCGGCGGGCATCGATCAAAAGGTCATCAAACTTGCGGACACGGGATGCACGTTTGACGAGGGGTATCTCGGCATGCGCGTCAATGCGGGCGGTACGCTGAATCTTATTTACGAAGCGCAATATATGGCGTTTTCGGCGCAGACGCAGGTGCCGTATCCTGCCAATCAGCCTGTAGAAGAGGCGGCGATGCAGACGATCACGGTCGCGGCGGCGCAGAACGGTTCGGTGCAGTACAACGGCGCCGCGGCGGAAGAGACATTTGACGTAGCAACGCACAGCGACGTTCCGCTCACGTTCGTTCCGGACGAAGGCTACATCGTGGACAACGTGAAAGTAAACGGAGTCAGCCTGGGTGCGGTAGGCGCATTTGTTTTGCAGAACGTGACGCAGGCGTATTCGGTGGAGGTGACATTTACGGACGTAAAGACGGTGGATGTGTATATCCTTGCGGGGCAATCCAATGCGGCGGGATTCACACCCGCGGCGGGATTATACAAGGGATACACTTACGGCGGGGAAGTCGATCAGGAAAAGCTCGCCGAATATGAAAGCGGATACACGGATATCCTGTATTACGGGATCACGCAGAGCGCGGATCCCGCGGCAGCGAACGCAAAGCTTTCGTTTGTACGTTCGGGTAAGGGATACAGCGGCGCGCACATCGGGCCCGAACTCGGTTTTGCGGAGGCGATGAGTGCTTATTACGGCGGAGAAAATGGGAAGGCGGCGGTGATCAAATATGCGGTCGGTGCGACGTCGCTGGGGAATTTTCAAAACAGCACTTCGGATACGTACGGTACTTGGATGTCGCCGAGCATGATCGAAGAGTACGGCAAAGATAATCTCTGCCTGAATGCTGGGCTGTTGTACGAAAACCTGATCGTCACCCTGCGGCTCGGGTTGCAGGAGCTGATCGCGGCGGGATATACGCCCGTCATCAAAGGAGCGATGTGGTTGCAGGGCGAGGCGGACTCGACCAACGAGGCGCTTGCGAACCTGTATCAGAAGCACATGACGGCGCTGATTGAAGATCTGCGCGGCGATGTGACCGATCTTATGACTGATTTGGATGTTGCGCAGGATTGTTCCTCGATGCCCTTTGTGATCGGCAAAATCGGGGCGAATCTGCAAAATGCAAACTATGAGGACGTCGTGCGAAAGCAGATGCAGATGACAGCGGCGGCGATGCAGAACGTGCGCTGTGCGGAGAGCGAGGATCTGCTCGTGCCCGATCCCAACGATAATAACGACGTTTGGCATTTCTCGGTGAAGGGAATCCTTGCCATGGGCAACCGTTTCGGCGAGATGCTGGCACAGGAAACGGGCAAAAAGCCGCAGGTTACTTTTGAAGTCACGTTCGACTCGGCGGGCGGCAGCACGGTCGCGACGCAGGAAGTCAAGCAGTGGCTGACGGCAGCGCGGCCTGCCGACCCTGACCGCGAGGGGTATTCCTTCCTCGGCTGGTATGCAGGCGAGGCGCAGGATCCCTTCGACTTTGAAGGCAGGTCGATCGCGGAAGATATTTTGCTTACCGCGCATTGGGAAGCAGTGGAATATTCAATATCCTATACGCTCAACGGCGGCGCGTTTGCGGACGAAGTCAAAGAGAGTTATACGATTGAAGAATCATTTGATCTTCCTGTTCCGGGTAGAAGCGGCTTTGCGTTTGAAGGTTGGTACGACAACGCGGAGCTGACGGGCAAAGCGGTCGAAAGCGTTGCCGCAGGCACGACGGGAAATCTGTCGTTCTTTGCGAAGTGGGAAGAACAGATCGTCAATTACGATGTGTCGGTGCAGCAGGCGGAAAACGGCACGGTGGAGATCTCGCCGAGCGGTTCGGTGGTCGCGGGAACGCAGATCACGGTCACGGCGACGCCCGCCGCGGGATATGTACTGGATGCGGTCCTCGTCAACGGCGAAGAAATTGACGGAACATCCTTCTTTGTACGGGAAAACAGCGTGGTGAGCGCGCGGTTTATCAAGGACGAAACGGTTTACAGCGTTACGCTCGCGCCGACGCAACACGGTAAAGCGGAAGTGAGCGCAACGAGCGCGGTTTCGGGCACCGAGATCGCCGTAACGGTCACGCCCGACGAGGGATATACGCTGGATAACATCTTTGTCAACGGTGAACCTATTACGGGCAACACATTCGTGCTTTTGAAAGACAGCAAAGTGCAGGTCACGTTCAAGCTATACATGAACCAATATACGGTGACGGTGCAGTCGTCCGAGCACGGGACAGTGACGGTCGATAAGACCACGGCGTTTGAAAATGCGGTCATTACGGTCACGGCGACTCCCGATGAGGGATACAAAGTTGTCACGATCAAGGTCAACGGCGAGGCGATCGAAGGAAATACCTTCGTCCTGAGCGGGGACAGTGTGGTTACGGCAGAATTTGCCGAAGATACGGACAGCGCGAAGAGCGGCTGCGGCGGTACGGTGACGGCGTCCGCGGCGATCGCCGCTGTGACGCTGGCGGCGGGCGCGGCAGTGGCTGTGCGGCGCAAACGGAAAGGATAAAAAGACGGCTGCCGACGGAATTCCGTCGGCAGCTCTTTGCCCGCATGCGCGAAAGCGGAGGTTGATATGTTGACCCCATGTGTATATGCGGCGCTCGTCGCGCTGGGAATGGCGATGCGTGCCGTACATATTTTTGACGAGAACGCACCCGCGATTTTGTCCCGCATCATGCTGAATCTGACTTTGCCCGCGGCGGTCATCAGTACGTTTGCGGGGTTTGACGGCGATGCGTCGCTGTATTTTCTCATCCTGATCGGGTTCGGATGCAGTGTCGTACCCTTTCTGGCGGCATGGCTCTGTACGCGGAGAATGCGCACGGAAATGCGCGCGTACTCAATGCTCAATGTCTGCGGTTACAACATCGGTTGCTTTTCTCTCCCGATCGTACAGGGAGCGGCGGGAAGCGTTGGCGCCGCGGCGGTTTGTCTTTTTGACATCGGAAACGCGCTGGTCATGACGGGCGGCTCCTATGCAGGGACGACGGCGCTTTTGCGGTTGCAGGGCGACGGTAAAAATCCCGTTGCGGCGGGGGCGCAACGCCTGTTGCGTTCGGTTCCGTTCGATACCTATGTTGTCATGCTCGTACTGCTTTTGAGCGGGATCGCGGTGCCTGCGAAGGTGGCAGACGTCCTTGCGCCGCTGGCGGGCTCGAACGGATTTTTGGCAATGCTGACGGCGGGGCTGATGTTCTCCCCGTCGGATTTTCGCAGGTATTTCCGTTCGGCAATTGTGATCGTCGCAATCCGATTTGCGATGGGGTGTGTGCTCGCCGCATGCGCATGGTTTTTTTTGCCGTACTCCGAAACGGTGCGCTTTTCGCTGATGCTCGCCGCGTTTGCGCCCGTCAGCGCGCTCGCGCCCGTGTATAGCGAAAAATGCAGCGCCGAAGGCGCCCGCTCGGGTCTGACTTTGTCCTTTTCGGTGGCGGCGGCGTTGGTATGTATGCTGGCACTCACAGCCTGGCGGCTGTATTTTTAAATTTTTCGAGGAAAAAACATGGAACCTTTGAAAATTGCGATCGTCGGCGCGGGGTGGCGCGCCGAAACGTGGATGCGCGTGATCGGAAGGCTTTCGGACAGGTTTTGCCTGACGGCGGTCGTCTGCCGCAATGCGGATCGGGCGGAAAAACTGCGCTCGCGTGGCGTTCCCGCCGTGCGAGCGCTCAGCGATCTGCGCACCGATGAGCTTGATTTTGCGCTTGTCTGCGTATCCAAGTCGGAAAATTATACTGTATGCCGCGAATTGCTGTCGATCGGTGCGGCAGTGCTCTGCGAAACGCCCGCGGGCACGGAAGGGGAACAGATCACCGCTTTTGCGTCGCTCAATAATGAAAAATTGCAATTTGCCGAACAATATCCTTTTCAGCCGCGCTTTCAGGCGATGCGTGCGGCCTGCGAGAAGGGGATGATCGGTGAGGCACATACATTGCAAATATCGTGCTGTCACGGGTATCATGCCGCGGCGCTGATGCGTTCCTTTTTGCAGACGAACAGTGTAATGCCGTCTGTGCGCGCCGTTCGCATAGCAGATGAGTATATGCAGCTTTATAGTCGAAACGGCGCCGTTCCCGCTGTTCAGGTAAGTTGTGACCGTGTGCTTGCTCTGGCGCAATTTGAAAGAAAACAGGCATTGTATGATTTTTCGCATCCGCAGTATTTTTCGGGTATTCGCCGCCCGCGAATTCTTTTACAAGGGACACATGGTGAAATGGATTTTGCAGGAGGTGTGCGCGTTTGCGGCAATACGTTTGCGTCATTTTCATTTTCCGCACGCTATTTTGGGACTGGCGGCGATTTGTATGCGTCTGCGTTGGATACGATCTCCTGTGGTGGGGAAATATTGTATAAGAACCCGTTTTTCGGTATTTCGCTGAGCGACGAAGAAATTGCAATGGCACATTGTCTGTATGCTATGCGGCAATTTTTGCAAACGGGTAAGCCCTTTTACGGCGCGAGCGAAGCTGCGTTGGATGCACAGATCTCCGCTAAACTTGCGAGTGCGGCAGAGGCAGCGCTTTAAGGATACCATCAACGCAAAAAAAATCAGAAAATACAAAGGGGCGACGAAAACCGCATGGTTTCCGTCGCCCCTTTGTATTTTAAGGATTAAATTGTTCTCATCCGATGGTTGTCAGCCTTGTTTTTTCTTGTGTGAGAGAACAAGTGCTGTTACGCCGATCAGAATCAGTGCGCCGGCAGCTCCGCTTCCGAAGGCTGCGCCGCAACGGCTTTCACAAGGTATTCGACCTGCGGGTATTTGAGATAGGTGCGAAGATAGGTTATGATGCAGGGCGGGTTCTGAATATCCACGGCGGAGTAACGAAATTCTTTCAGCGATGTCGCAAACTGCGGGTTGATGACGTGCGCCCACGGGTTGTAGTATTTGAAGTCCACAGCGTACCACTTGCCGTCGTTGTAGAAAGGCGCTATATTGTACGTATAGTGTATTCCTTCCTTGTACCAGCCTACACGATAATTTCCCATAAAGGCATATTCCATATCCCTGACAAGGCACTTGTCCGAGTACACGCCGTGGACGGCTACCTGCTTGATGAGCCTTATCTTTTTGCCTTTATTGCGGACTGCAACAGTGATTTTGACAAGTTCCTTGCGTATGGTAGTGAGATAAGCGTAAAAGTGCAAGCCTTGATAGTTGTTATGTTCGGCGTCATAAGCAAGGATACGTTTTTCGATTCTCTTCGGAATGGGTTTAATGTAATTCGCGTTCATAAATTTTCACCTCATAGTAACTTCGTTGCCGAGCAGTTCGTCCAGCGCGGCGAGTGCCTCCGTATCGAAGGCGGAAAGGTCTAAATCGGGTTCATCGTCTGTAAAGTCCGGTTCTTCGATGTCGCCGTCAAATTCGCGCATCTCTTCTTCGGAGAGTATCTCGCCCGTTTCAAGGTCAACATCTTGCTCGTTGGTCATTTCGTGCACTTCGTTATCGCTTTCTACGACAACGAGAATGTGTCCCTTGCTTAGGATTTTGCCGAAGTACATATCCGAAGTGTGGTAGGGGAAGCCGACCATCGGGACGCGGCTTTCAAGTCCGCAATCCCTTCCCGTAAGAGTAAGGGGAAGTTCTCTTGCAAGCACCTCTGCGTTTTTGCCGAACACTTCATAAAAGTCGCCAAGGCGCATGGCGATAACGGCTTGCGGATACCTGTCCTGCACATCCAGATACTTCCGATATACGGGAGAGGCTGTCGTTTTTTGTTGTTCAGCCTTTTCTTCCTCGGCAATTTCAGCCATAATTTCTTGTATTTCTTCTTCAGACGGCATATCGTCTTCGTCGGTATCTGGCTTTTCCTCGGAAGGCGCAGACACGACTTCAAGATTTTCGCCCATTAGGTCGAACATGGACATCTGCGGCTTTGGCTGCGGTTTTGGTTGCGCTTTCACCGTTGGTGCCTTTGCTGTCGGTTTGGTCTATGTCTTATATTCGGAGCCGTCCTCGTTAAAGAGCGTGCCTTCGATGCTATCCTCTTCGAAATAGTGGACAGCCCAGCCGAATACGACGTCATCGTCTATGCAGACAGCTTTAGCGCCTTTCTCGGCAAGTTTCTTGGCTTCATCGTTGGCATAGGACATAAAGCCGTCCAGCGTTTTGCGATTCAGAAGTATCTTGCCGTCCTTTTCGATACGCACGCCGTAATTGATTTTTTCTGCAAGGATATCCGAGGCGTTTTCTTCGAGAAAGGCTTTGATACGCTTCTGTTCTCTGTTTTTTGCTTCCAAGTTCAGTTTCATCGTGAGCCTCCTTAAAAGGGCAAGTCTTCGAGCAGTTCTGCTGCTTTGACGTCAAGATTTTCCAGCGTTGTATGGTGATTGAAACCGCCTTTATAATCTTGTTCGTCTTTCGCCGTTCGGATGAGAATATAGCCGTACCATTCGTTGGGGAAATACCGGACATCGGGAATGGAAAGATACACGCATCTGTTTTCCGCGCTTTTACTGAACGCCGAAAAGCAGTAGTGGTTTCTTCCGACATTGACGAGCTGCCAATGATTTTCGCGGCATATCGCTTTGAGGTAGTTGATGTATTTTGTCTGAAAAGACTTGTAGTCTTCGCCGGTGTAACTTCCCGACGAAAATTCATATCCGAGATATTTTTTGAGTTCTGCGATTTTAGCCATTTTGGTAGTTCTCCTTAGTAAAGTTTGATGATGCGGATGTGTTTGCGCTGCAATCCGTATTCGCGGCGGAATTTTTGTATCGCTTCCCGAAGGGAGTAAAATACATAGGCGTGGTCGGCATAGCCGCCGTTTCCGTCGCTGTAAGACAGAAAGAGCGTCCCTGTCGAGTTGTAGTGATAGAAAATGGTTTTCATTGTGTAAGTCTCCTTTCAGCATTCCAGCCAAAGCACGACGGCGAGTGGATCTTTGAAATCCTGCTTTCCGATGAGGTTATAGAGCTGCTCATAACTGTCTCCGCCATTTCATTGACGGAGCGGTACAACCGTCCGTAAAATCCTTGTGAGTTCATAAGGTCTACGACCGTTGCTGCAAAGATGCGATGATTTTTGTTGCCGTTTGCTGCAAGTTTCTGAATGTTATTCATTGTTTGTCCTCCCGTAGATGTCGTCTGCGTAGTAAGTGCAGTTGAAAGGATTAAAAATCGCGGAGCATTTCACTCCGCGATAATCCACCAAATAACTGTTGTTCGAGAGTTCTTTCAAAACTGTTATCTCGTCCATCTGCCCGTCAAGGGAGTGGATATGTGCCTGTGTTTTGAAGGGTTTCATAATACCTCCTTGATTTCGATAGAGATGTAGGTGTGGACGCCGTAATCCCAAGTATCGGTGATCATCCAATAGCATTCGGTTTCGTCGGCGTCATTACGGCGGTCAAGAAAGTCAAGTTCGATTCTGTCGTCTTTAGGAACGCCGTTTTTCCATTCGAGTTCGCCAACCCATGAATTGTCCGGGTTCATTTCGTTTGCGATAAGTTCCTTGAACTTTTCGTAAGCCTTGTCATAAGTGCCGTAAACGAACAGTTCGATGTCGTTGCTGTCTTCGGTGGACCAATCAAGTTTTACAAGATATACTTTCATTTCCGTTCACCTCACGCAATCCTGCGGATACCGCCGCCGAAACTCTGTACGGTCACACTGCCAAATTCCGAGCACCAGTCGTCGTCTTTATTCCAGACGTAAGCAAACGCCGTATGCGTATTGCCTTCGGAGTACATAAGAGTTTTCCATTCCGACTTGTAGTCCGTTACGATGAGGAATGAGTAACACTCGCCGAACTCGGTAAATTCGTGCGTGATGGCATATACGAGGCACTTGTACTTTTTTTCAAGTGATTTCATCTTTTCGTAGAGTTCGGGTTCCTGTTCAGCCCAATAACCGCCGAAGCGTTCAAAGAAGCATACTTTGTCACTTTCGCGGAAACCTTTGATATACGGGGTATAGATATCCATCTGCTTGAGCAGTTCAATAGCCTTTTCTTTCTTTGCAATGTTTTTGTCTGTCATTTTCGTATCCTCCTTCAAATACAGTCCTGTAAAGTTTCAAAATTGTAGCCGATATTTCTAAGTGTCTCTTCGAAGCCGAACCACGCCAGAAGGTTTTGGTTGTAGTCGTCTTGTGCGAGGGGATCTTCCTTGTCCCATCTATCGCCGAAGAGTTCAGAGGGAGCATACAGCCCGGTGCTGTCCATAAGTTCATACAGCAGCGCGTTGATTTCCTGACGGTATTGCTTGTAGAAGCGCACCGTGTCCGAATAATAGATGAGTTCGCCCACGATACCTGACTGGCAGCCATGGTCAAGGACATCCGTGAAAATATACCGTTTGTTGTCATAATCGCCCCAACGGTCTATGACATAGTTGCAGACGTGCTTTGTAAGCGGGTTAGTGGAAGCACGTTTCAATTCTTTGACGTTGGAAAGGGTGAGTTTCATTTCGCGTCCTCCTTGTGTTCAGGATTGTTTTTACATTCCGTGATGTCGCAGGAATAGCAAAAAGATGCCGTCGCATCTTTTTGCTATGTCGCAATAGTCATAGTGCCTGCACGCAGAGCAGATAAGTTTGCTGTGTTTTTCGCAGTTTTCCATTATGCAGCCTTCTCGAAATCGTCCAAATGGACGCGCTCGAACATGATGCCGTACTCGAAATACAGTCTTCCGTTTTTATCCGTCAAGAGGTCATACGTTACAACGCTGATTCTGCCTCTGTTAGTTACGGCAACCTGTACTTCATTACGGTCAAGGTCGATGCCGACGATATTGAAGGTGATGAACGCTTCTCCGTCGTACAGTTCAAATTCAGAGAGATAATACTTTCTGAACTCGGTGAAATTGGAAACATTGGTTTTCATAGAGTTTTCCTCCGAATTATATTTTGCCTTTTCGGCAGCGGCGCAGTAGCATCGGGCGAGATAGGGGTAGAGGATATTGACAGGGGAGTTATACGGAAGTCAACGACAAAGAAAAAATTATTGCGTACAGATACAGAGTAAAAGTCGCATTGTAAAAAAATAGCCGAGCAGGTCGTTGACCTACTCGGCATTCGGTTTATACGCTATTCGATTTTTCAGCGATAATTTTTTCCGTTGACTTCCGCGAGAACTATGCTACCATCGCCACAACGAAAAGCAAAATTCGGAAAAACTTTTGTTGCTTATTTTAGTGTTCTACTGAGGTTGTGTTCGGGGGGAAATATGAAATTCGCATACCGAAACCGCGAATTTTGGTGCAAGGGATATTATGTGGATACTGTCACATATTTTTATGGACACTATTTCGAAGAGGACCAAAATGTATTATCTTAAAGGAAAGGAGGAACTTCTAAAATTTGCTTTTTCGGGTCGACTATGGTAGCATAATTCCTCGCGGTCAACGGTCGCAAAATCGTACTTCCGCTTCGCTCCGTGGTTTCGCACTTTGCGCTCATATTCGCGAAACATCTATAAAAAGACTTTGAGGGCCGAGTAAAGATTGTTTCCTTACTTGGCTCTTTTGCCGTCTCGTGAGACGTTCTGTGCGCCTGTAACGCAACGATTTTGGCTTTTTTCGTTGACTTCCGCAGATTTGATATTTAGCGTGCCGACTTCCATCGGTCTTAAGCGTCTCCGTCTGTTGCCCAAAAAAGGTAAATACAAAGTTCATGAAGGTAGGTTACTTCATAAGTTTTTATTCTTTTTTCGCCATGTCGTAGGGGTTAGATGTTCATATTTTTTAAAAAGGTTTATCAAATATGGTATACTTTGAATATTACAAAGTTCGGCAATTTCTTCCAATGTCAATGCAGTAAATTTCAAATAAAATTTAATCTTTTCTACGAGAAAAAAGTTCCTGTCGTCTGTTGGCTTTGCATGGAACATTTTTTTATACAGTTTTCCGAAATAAGTTGGGGTATAGTGGCTGTATTCTGCCATTTTTGCTGAGGTCCAGTTTTCAGGTTCGCTCATAATTTTTTTTCTGAGTTCAATCAGTTTAATTGTTGCGCTGTTCCGCTGCGCAAGATGGACGGGGGGTGCTGTGCTTTCATCCAATATATGAAAAATATGGTCAATGATGATCGGAACGTCTTTCATGGCCCAAGGTTCTAGGTCGGTATTGATAATATATGAGGCGCGATCCATTAAGTATATTAACTTTTCGACCTGCTTGTCTGTGAGCTTGATTGGTGTATTAAACTGGAAAGAAAATTTCTTGAAATAGCTTTTCTCCACTGAAAGAATAAGGAAACTGTTTTTCATTGGCGCATTGTTGGCGTAGTAGAATTGCGAAACAAAAGGTTCGAATAATATGCATGTATTTTCTTGCAGGGGGAAATAATTTTTCCCGTCATGTGAAAACATCATTGGCGTATGAAAAATGACAAAATCATAGCGGTCTCCCCGCCCATAGGGGTCGTTGAGAACGAAATCAGCCGGCTCCCTTTTATCGACGATCAAAACAATTCGTGAAAAGTTTCCCATGTATTGATTATATCGTGGAGGCGATGTTAAGTCAAACCATTTTTACACTAAATATCGAAATACAGTAATTTTTCTGTTGGTATTAAGTATTGAAATAAACGGAGGGGGAGATTATAATAAACGTGAAACTGTTCGATTGTTTCAAAAAATGTTTCATTATTCAGGAGGAATTTGGATGAAAAAGCAAGTTGTTGCATTGTTGCTGACAGTAACGTTGATCTTGCCGACTTTATTATTTGGCGGTTGCGGGGAAGGGACCGATGTTGATTTCGGAAACCTTGTCGAAGAGGTGCAATCGAACTACGATGAATCCCTTTATGTATACGACGGAGAGCCGTGCGAAATCAGTTGGGCGCATTGGGACAGTGTCGGCCCTATGGAAGAGGCGACTTCCAGATTGATAATTGAAGCTTTTGAAAAGAGGTATCCTACCATCAAAGTAAATCTGGACATTATTTCCGACTATCAAAATCTTTATGCGAACAACATTGCGGCGGGACAGGTTCATGATGTTTTTCTTGTTCCGGACGGCGCTTTCCGGCAATGGTCGACGAACGGAAGCATTTTTACGAATCTCAAACCGTTTTTGAATCAAAGTCTTTTGATCAGTGAGGATGTTATTGCAAACGATATGTTTGAAGGAGCAATCGAACGCTACACCTCGGAAAACGATGCCGTACTCGCACTGCCCAAGGATATCGGGCCGTATGTCATGTATTATAACAAAGATATGTTTGATGCCATGGGCGTAGAATATCCGCCCAATGACAGGATCATGTCGATAGAAGAAGCAAGTGAAATGTGGAGAAAACTGACAGATGCATCTCAAAGGATATATGGGATCGCCGCTTATCCTTGGGAGGGGCTCGTGTGGAGCGCCGGAGGGGATTTTTTGAACGAGGATCATACCGCGTTTCCGACCGATCCCGCGCAGATTGCCGGGTTAGAAAAGGCATTTACATTTTTACAGGACGCGATGTACGGTGAGGATCCGTTTATGCCTACCGGATCCGATCTCGGCGGACAATCGGATACTACACTGTTTGCCGCGCAAAGATGCGCGACGGTCATTGCCGGCAGATGGGAAGTGACCTCAATGCGCACATATGATTTTAATTGGGATGTTGCGTATGTGCCGGCTTTTGAGGGTGAGAATATGCAGAAGAATTGCTGGTCCGGCTCCATAGGATACGCGGTTTACAGCGGTGCTGAAAATAAGGTTGCGGCATGGAAACTCGTAGAGTACATTGCAAGCAGGGAAGGACAGGAACTTTTGGCTGCAAGCGGCTTTGCCATCCCCATTTATAACAGTTTGGCAACAGACGAACGTATCGTTGAGCGCGAACTGTCTTTAGGACCGCAAAACTATCAGGTTTTTATTGAGAGTGCAAAGCATCAGCCTGCCGGCACGCATACATGGTTGAGTTCCAACAGATGGAGAACGGACAGTTATGATGCGTTGTCTGCGCAGCTGTTTGCGGTGAATCCGTCAAGCCGGATCTCGGTCGATGAATTTTTGGAGGATGTGAAAGAGAAGGTGAACAGCATTCTTTGATAGGTCATGACCAGGGGAGAGAAATGATGTATTTGAAATTGACAAAGGCGAAACGTAGAGAGTGGCTGTGGTCGGTGATTTTTATTCTGCCGCTTACGACGGGCTTGATATTGTTCATGGTTTATCCGTTAATAACGGGGATTGCGTATTCCTTTACGGACTATAACTTGTTTGATATGAAATTCGTCGGTGGCGCGAATTATGTACAAGTATTCCATGATTCCACGTTTTGGAAAAGTTTTCTGAACGTGATCATCTTTTCAATCAATGTCCCTGTGAATCTTGTATTATCGTTGGTCATATCTGCAATACTCAATTCGTTAATCAAAGGAAGTAAAGTTTATCGTGCCATTTATTTTTTGCCGATCATTTGCGGCGCCGTTGCGACAACATTCATTTGGAAATGGATCTATGCGTCTCAATACGGATTGCTGGATAACATTCTTTACAGCATGGGCATTCAGAGCCCGCCGATTTGGCTGGACGTAAATCAGCCGTTCAGCTTTATGTCATCCATGATCATCATGACATTATGGGCGTGCCTCGGAACAAATATTCTCATCTATTCTGCAACGATTAAGAATATTCCTACCACATATTACGAGGCTGCGCTGATCGATGGGGCCAACGCATTTACGCGGTTTTTCAAGATCACCGTGCCGCTCATTTCGCCGATCACTTTCTATTTGTTGCTTACCAATCTGATCGGTTCGTTGCAGGAGTTCTCGAAGTTCAAGATCATGGTTGGCTATACCGATAATACCGTGTTGCCTGTTTGGTATATCTACAATTTTACGGGGAATTTCGGTTATGAATATGGGTATGCATCAGCACTCGGTGTAGTTTACGGCCTCTTTTTGTTAGGCGTTGCTGCCATTAACTTTATTTTGCAGAAGTATTGGGTGAGTTATGACAACTGATACTGTGAATATGAGTAAGAAGCATAAAAGAAAAATGAGCGCCGGCATGATCGTTTCAAAGGTATTGTCCTATGGATTGTTATCCTTAATGGCAATTTGTATGCTGGTTCCGTTCCTGTTTGCGCTTTCTACGTCATTTACGACAAGGAACGGAATTTACGATTTGCCGTTCAAATGGATCCCGCAGCCGATCACCATTCAAAACTATTCCGAGGTGTTTGACCGGGTGGATCTCGTACGGGCATCATTAAATACATTTATGTATATTATCCCGCCCATCGTTTTCGGTATGTTGTGCAGCGCAATGGCGGCATTCGTTTTCTCGAAATTAAAATTCCCGGGGAAAAATATTATTTTCTATTTGATGCTGTCAACTATGCTGATCCCGGGGATCATCACACTCATTCCGTCGTATATTATGTATACGAATATATATAATTGGCTGGGAACGCCATTACCTCTGATTATTCCTGGATTATTTGGTGGCGTCGGAACCATGTTTTTTCTCGTACAGTTTATGCGTGGGCTGCCTGACGAAATGACGGAGGCGGCACTGATAGACGGGGCAAATCATCCGATCATATTTTTCAAGATCATTTTGCCGCTGTCTGTTCCCGCGTTGATCCCTCAAATCGTTTTGGGTTTTACGGGTGCCTATAACGATTATATGGGGCCGCTGCTGTACGTCGGGACGGTCAAGCCTTTCTGGACAATTCAGCTCGCAGTGGCAAATTTACAATCATCATATAACTCTTCGTATCCGCTTATGATGGCCGGATCGATGATTGCGTTGATTCCTACTCTGATCTTATTCGTCTTTTCGCAAAGATTCCTTGTTGACGGAATCACGATAACAGGACTTAAATAACAGAAATGATAAGGAGAAATCATGATGAAGGCAAAAAAAATACTTACGGCCATAGGCACTTTTGCGATTACGGCGAGCATTGTCGGTTCAGCGGGATGTTCGGAGCCAATAAATTACGACGGTAAATTTATAACAGATGGTTTGCCGCAAATTTCAGCTTCCGATTATGTCGAGGACGGGAACGCTTTGGTTTCGGAAGGGTATACCCTTACGTTTGAAAACGGAGGGGTGCAGGTGAAAAATGAAAGCGGTGTAACGATGTTTTTGCAGGACTCTCCCGCGATGATCACGGTCATGCAGCAGGGCAATTCCTTAATGACGTTTGATGAATCCTCTTATACGGGCAAATATACGACAACGATAAAGAATGACTGGGGAATCGGAGCCGTTGCCACAGTTAAGTCCCAATTAGGCAGTTCCTTTAAAATTTATGATCAGTATTTCGTGATTGGAGAAGGCGCGTTTGGCATGAGCCGGAATGTGGAGGTCGAAGAGGCCAACGCGAAAGACAGCGGATTTAATTCGTCTTTTAAAATGCACGCGCTTTCCAAAAGTTCAAACGTGAATGATTATGATTTTACGATTCCGTCGCTTGTGTACAAGGACAGCAGTGCGATCCCGGCTCATGCAATCGGCGTCAATCTCGATGTTCCCGCGCTGTACGCCAAAGAAACCGCAATGGGAATGCCTTTTATCCATATTTACGAAAAGGCAACAAAAAATTCTTTGGCGATCGGTCATTATCAGCCAGAAATCGATGGCGGGAAAGTCGGCGGCGGTTATAACGGTGACGTCGACGAGAATATTCAATACGGTTCTGTCGGCTATGATAAAAACGAAAGCGTCGGCTTGGATGCGGGATTTGTTTGGCCGTGCAGCGAAGGCCCTACATCCTATACCTCCAATGGCTGGACAAAACGTTTCCACCCTGTAGAGGAGGGCGTCAGACACAGCTATAAAGTGAGTATCATTCCGCTTTCGGGAGAGTCGTATTTGGAGTCATTTGCGTATTCCACGATGAAGACGCTGAAAGGTGGCTATCCCGACCTATACGATGTGGACATTGATGAGCTGTACGCCGTGAGTATGGAGACGCTCAGTAATGTCTGGTATCAGAAAGGCAGCGCGAGCGGTGATCCTGCGGGTTTTCCTCTTACGATTAATCTCGCGAGCGGGATAACAGGCTCAAACGAACTGCAGATCGGTTTTACGGGCATGGAGACTTCGCTCGCCGCGCAGATGATACAATACGGCAGCGAGATCGGAAACAATGAGATGGTTTACCACGGGGAACGGATCATTGATTTCTGGACGGGAGACATTGCATTCCCTTCCGATTCGGCGCTTCCCATTACTTGGTTCCGTCCCAATACGATGGACAGTTTTCCCGCAAAAGATGGGGCGGAGTATCCTGCATTTTTGCGTATGCTGACCGATGGATTCAACGGTATTCTTGATGCAATTCGCGTAAAACATGAGTTGGGAGAAAATGTACCGTCCGATTGGACAAAAGCGGTCGAAAAAGTGGGACAGTTTTTCCTCGATAATCAAAATGATGATGGCAGCGTTTATCGCGCTTATAACAGAAAGGAGGGAACGGTCAATACCAATTCCTCAAACAAAGTTTATGCGGGTACTTCAAGAGTAAATACTTCGCAGGTCGTTCCTTTCCTGTTCAAGATGTCGGAATACAGTGCGAGCATGGGTAACGAAAGCAAATCCGATGAATATAAAACGGCCGCGCTCAAGGCAGCGGAGTGGGCGCTTGCCAATCTGAACGAAACGGGCAAATACGTCGGTGGAACAATCGACAATGCAAATATCGTAGACAAAGAAGCGGGATTTTTTGCGCTCAAAGCATTTACGGCAACGTATATTGCGACAGAAGACCAAAGATTCTTGGATGCAGCTCGTCATGCGGCGGCGTTCTGTATGAACTGGGTTTATACCTATGATTTTTCCATTCAAAGCTCAAACCCGCTGACGCAACAGTATAATCCCTTCAAAGACGGAGGCGTTTCCGGATTCTCGCTCATCGCAACGGGTCACAGCGGTGCGGATATTTTCAGTGCGTTCTTCCCGACGGAAATTTATAAAATGTATGTTCTGACGGGTGATGAGGATTACAGGGACGCAGCGATTTTCTTGGAGCTCAACACCAAACAGACTACCAACTGGGACGGCCGTTTGGGCTATGCGCAAAAGGGCTTTTCGCCGGAAGCGACGCAGGCGGCAAACTTTAACTATACGACGGTGGATGCCCCCGGTATCTGGCTGCCGTGGTTGACCGACGCGAACATCCGACCGATCACGGATGCCATGAATATTTTTGGTGTCAGTGATTACCGCGATATGACCGACAGCCGTGAAACGCAGCTTGCAAACCTTATGGTTTATGGTCAGGGCGGAAAATGGAATTAAAAAGATAAATAAAAAGGGGAATCCAATGAGACAAAAAAGTTTTTTGAAAAGCAGTTGCTTATTCTTGATGTTTGTCATGTGCTTGGTGATGGCTCTTGCCGTATTTTTATCGTCGGGTACAAGCTCCGCTTTGGCAGCCACTGCCGGCACCAACGCGAACAACACGGCGTTGCATGAAAGATGGACGATAGGTGAGGACGGGAAGATTTCTGCTATATATCCGGAAAGTATAGATTGGGCCGGGGATATAGAAGCAAGGGCGACTACCGGCTACCTGACATATAAACTGTCGGATAATCTCTCCGGGCAGGATGAGTATTATACTTCCGTGACCGTCAGCAATATCGGCGATCTCAATCGGGATAGACTTGTCGATGTGCAGATCATGCCTTGGTATGTGAACAATCAGAATTGGGTCATGTTTTCCATTCATGCATGGACTGGGGAAACAGCAAATGTTGAGCTTGTTTCAAAGTGGTTTGTAAACGGCGAATCGAACGGGGATAATTGGCAGGATAATTCATGCATTATTTTCAATGGCTCCCGCGATCAATGGAATGCGTATTACTCGGAGAACACCTTTACGATTTGGTCACGCATCAAAGGCGATCAAGTCTTGTTTGGGATCGATACGCAGACGGGTGACTATCAGAACAATATGCAAGTGTATGAACCTACCAATGGACGCGACTGGGGAACTTTAAACAAGTATCGAGGTACGTTCAGGATTCCGGGGCTTGCAGACGCAATGAAGGCTAAGTGGGAAAGCAGCTATGCCGGATTTGACGCAAGGCGGTGTTCGGCAACGTTTACCGATTTTGTGCTTACAAACGACGTTGCCGGCATCGCGCTTAATCAGGCAATCGCCTATGCGAAATTCGATATAGAACGATATGTGAGTGCGGAGAATTACTATGATCAGCAGTGGAATGATGTGCAGAAAATCGTTTCAGAAGCAAAGACTGCTTTTGAGTCTGTAAAAGATATCAATTCCCTTAATGAATCAGTCAGCGGATACCAGACGCAGATCGGAAATGTAGCAACCAAGGATGAGTTCGATGTCGCGGCGGCAAAAGAAAGCCTGACATGGGATGCGTTCTGTCCGGATATGGAGATCGGTAATGTGTTTCAAAACTTCACTCTGCCCTCTACGTTTGGGCAAGAAGTTGCAATCTCGTGGCAATCGAACAGTTCTGCAATCGTGATCGACGGGACAACTGCAAAGGTTACTCCTTCCGACGACAGTACACAAAGCGTTACACTCACGGCGACGCTCACAAAAGGTGAAGCTTCGGATACGAAAACATTTACGATCACCGTTCCCCAGTCGGGTAGCGGGCTTGTTGAGCAAGCAAAAGAAGCAGCGCTCGCGGAGCTGGCTGCGATCAAAAACGACGATAATTTTTATGATAATGCGGAGTGGACAGCGATCGGGAAAATCATCGAGGAGGCAAAAAATGCTATCAATGCTGCCGATGAGATCGCAGAGGTCAACGCAGCGCTTGCCAAGGCAAAGCAGGACATTGGGTTTATAACCGACAAAGTAAATGCCAAAAACGAGATATCTGCATATGCGGAAGCCAAAGGCGAGAATAATTATTGGTCTGACGATTGGACTGAAATTGGAAAGATCGTGACCGATGCGCAAGCGGAGATCGATAAGGCGGCTACTACAGCTTCGCTCCAAGAGATCGTTGACGGCGCAAAAGCGGATATTGATAAGGTGCAGGCGGCAGTTCGCACGGAAGGGAAATGGATCATCAACGATAAGGAAGAGACTTACACGGGCGACGATACAGCCAGCACGATTGACGATCCACAAATGCAGAACATTTATCTTGTTGGTTCCGAATACAAAACGGGATATAAGGTGAGCGTGACTTTTACGGCGAAAGAAACCAACGGCAGACCGGGCACCCGCGTCGGGCTTATCCCCTGGTATGTGGATGAGAACAACTACGTCTCCGTTTATTTGTCCAAATCAATTTGGGATGGCAATGCGATTTCGTTGCAAATCAAGGCAATGCTTGGCGGCAAAGAGGCATTTTTACGATTTAGTAATGTATATGACAGTACGCATGCGCTGATAGATGTCGATTATACCTTGACGGTTTTGGTAGAAGATGATTTTGTGGTGGTATGGTATAACGATACCTTGTATAGGAGAGCGGATATTGCGGGCATTGCTGCGGCATGTGCAGACAAGGATGTGAAAATCGGGATGACGGTTTGCAATACGAAAGCGGAATTCCGGGATCTTGAGCAGACCGAAATCGGGGAAGAAGCAGAAGAGGGTACAGTAGGGGATTATACGGTAAAGGGATCCGGCGATGATTTTTGGTCGGTTTCCGACGACGGGGCAGGCGAAGTGATCGTTGGCGATGACAGCGGCAATATCGGAAACGATTCCTGGATGGCGTATTATGCGGTCAAGCAATTTAATGCCTCAGGGACGTATCTTGTAGGGGCGGATATGAAGCTGCTTGCGTCGAGCTCGCTGGTAAACGGAAAGTTTGGGTTGGTTCCGTTGTTTGCCGACGACAATAACTGGGTTGCGGTTTATTTGTCGGAATCTTCTGCGGACGGGCAGATCATGATGCGGCTGCTGGTAAAACTTGGCGGCGAAATCGTCTGCAACGAATCAAAAGCAATATATCCCGCCACCGAGACGCTTCTGAACGTTTCTCGCACATTCTCGGTTTATGTTTCGGGCGATACGGTCGTCGTTTGGCTTGAAGGTTCCAAAAATTATGTAATCGGTGAGAAAGTGGGGGATTTGTCTGCGTTGTCCTCCTTCGAGAAGCTGTATTATGGCGTAAGTATTATCGGAACCAAAGCAGAGTTTTCCGGCCTGAACGTTCTTAATATCACGTCGGAAACAGTGCTTGATCCGAATTTCGCGATCGCACTTACGAGATATGAGCTCGACAGCTATAAAAATCAAGACGATTATTATGCGGAAGAGTGGAGCGTGATCAAAGGTTATATTGCAGACGTTATCAATGCAATGGAAGATACAGGGGCTGATATCGATGCGTTGATTGCAGATGTAAAGGCAAAAATCGATCAGGTAAACACGAAGACGCAGGTCGATGCGATCAATGCGGCAGCGCTTGCTTCAAAAGTAGCGGCTGCGGAAGCCGAGCTGGATGCATATTTTTCGGCAAAAAACAGCGATGAGTATGCGGACGAAAGCTGGGCGGAGATGCGGAAGACGATCGAACAGGCGAAGGCCGCTCTGGCTGCATGTACATCGGAAGAGGAGATCAATGCCGTTGTGGTAAGCGCCAAAGAGGATATTGATGCCTTTATGAAACTTCCGGCTCCCGCTCCGCTGCCGACGGACGACGGAGAAGCTGCGCAAGGTCTTACTACGGGCGAGATCGTTGCAATCGTATTCACAGCTGTATTTGTTGTGGCAGCTGTTTGCGGGTTTATTCTGACCTTTACAAAGTTTAGGAGGGAAAAAAGACAATGACATTGACAAAGTCAAAAAAGAAGATCTGTTCCTTGCTTGCTGCATGTTGCGCTGCAGCGATCTTTGCCGGACTAGCCGCTTTTGTGCCCTCCGTTTCCGCCGATGCTAAAACGGAGAGCGGTTGGTCGGTCGTAAAACAGGAGGGTGACGCCGTTTGGAATGTGCAGGACGACGGCTCTGTGTCCACCCTGCGCGATTCGGATTACGATAAAAATTTTTTGGTATGCGATTCCGATCAGGCGTACGGCGATTATAAGGTTTCGGCACATTTTCAGGTCTCCGAAAATCTTGCGGAGGCAAACGGCTCGGAGATCAAGCTTGGGCTTGTGCCGTGGTATCTTGACGAAAACAACTATATTACCGCGACGGTCTGGTGGAGGAATGTCGACTGGTCGGGGAGCGGGAGCGATAAAATCGCCAACTTGCTCGTTTATGGAAAACAAGACGGACAATTCCTGAAAATTTACAAGGAAGGCAGTTTTGAAAGGCAAGAATGGACTGACTTCTGGGTATTCAACCAATATTCTTATTTTTCAGGGGAAGCGCAAGAGATCTTAGAGCAGCCGATGGATATCGAAGACGGTTGGAATTTTACCGTGGAAAAGCGCCAGGGGAGCGATACGTCTTCGGGTATCGACGGGGATGAATTGAAGCTGATTTTAAACGGCGTGACCGTCGGAACATGTCTTGTTGATATGACCGTGCCGTACCGCCCTGCCGCGCAAAAGGTCGGCGTAACGAGCGGCAACATGTCTGACGCGCTGACAGTAACCGATTTTAAGGTGGAAGACCTGCCCAATCAGGAAAAAGCGGGAACGGATGAGGCGTACAGCTTTTGCGAGTACAATTTCAATCAGGTTGAAGGTGCGCCTCAAGGGACGGTCGCTACCGGGAAAAAGGGCGGAAGCTGGACATATTCTGACGGAACATATACAGGAAATGCCTTACAAGCGGTGCGTGACGATACGATGTATCAGCTTGTCAGTCCGTTGCCTGCAATGTCCGGGCGTGATTACGAGGTGAGCGTGCAGGCAGATTTCACCGACGTGGAGGCAGATGCTGAAGCCGCTGCCGGTCTGATTGCCTGGTATCTTGATCACAACAATTATATTTATGCGGATATCGTAAAATCTGGCAGTGCCGTGCAGGCGCGTTTTTCCGGCGTGATTTCCGGTGAAACGATTGTCCCCGTTCTGTCCGATGAACTTGACCGGGCCGCCGGGCCGTATGTGCTGCGTGCAACGAAAGAAGGCAGTACGCTAACGCTCTTTGTTGATGACAAAAATTTGATTTCGATCAATAATTCAGAAATTTATGGGGCTATCGCATATACGGGACTGCATATTTCCGGATGTTCCGCAAATTTTACGAAGTATTCGGTGACGGAAGCGACGTTTGACGCGTATGACGAATATATGGGCGTTTTCGGCGGTGTTGAATATACCATGTCGTCGAAAAGTTTAATCGATTTCGTTTTTGAGAACGGAAAGCTCTCTATTGATGCCGGCGATTTTGAACAGCCTGCTTATGCGATCACTGCTGCGGGGATTCCGGGAGGGAGCCTTACGACAGAGGTTTCGTTCGCGGAAAGCGCGGTTTTCGGCAATAACGGTTATGTGGGGATAATGGCTTATTTTGCAGATACTGATCATTATGTCTTCGCGGCGCTTACAAGATATTCGGGAACGGACATCCGGGCTGAGATTTACAGGAACGAGAATGACGTACTTGAAAAAATATACGCTGAAAATGTTTCCGGGATCGTGTTGTCCGATCTTTTGACACTGAAAACGACAGTTCAGGATAATGAGATCAGCTTTTACGCGGAAGATAAAGCATTGATAGACGGCTTTTTCGCAGGGAATTTGCCGATATCGGAAAAGATCATGTCCGGATTGGTCGTTAAGGGGGTGGATATTACAACTTATCTGCCTGAAAGCGACGGCTATCGGGAAAATGAGTTTTACACTTTGTCAAATGAGTATTCCGCAAGAGGCGTCAGCTTTTCTACCTGGTCGGTCAAAGACGGAGAAGTAACAGGCACGGCGGCGACGGGAGAGTTGATCGGCGATATTTACACAGGCCTGTGGAACAATGTGCCCGTTCCGAATGTCTGTTTACGCAATATGACCGGCTCTTATACAGAGGATTATTACGTTTACAGTAAAATCAACGTTACAAAGTATGATTCGGCAAATGAATTTCATCGCGTGGCTTTAATGCCGTGGTATATCGACGATAGCAATTTCCTGTACATTGCATACAGCCATGTAGGAGCAAATGTCCCGGATGTCGGTGTGTTCGCGCGTGTCAACGGTGTGGCATACAATAATTATGATAACATCGGTGGGATTGCGTCTCTGCTAAATAACTCTTTGGAAATGGATGTGCATATAACGGGAGACGATATCGAAATTTATGCGGGGAAAAGTCCGTCGCCGATTTTCAGCTGCACCGTTTCGGGAATGGCTGCGGCATCGGGATTAGCCATTGCTTCCGGAAAGAGCATTATGGCGGGTTACAGCGTTTATGCGTTGGATGCGGTTTTCAGCGATTTTAGTGTCGGAACGGAGCTGAGTGCCGTTGGTACAGAAAAGCCAGTGATCACGTTCCTTTCTGCTCGTCCGACTTCTGCTTACGTGAACGATACGGTCACTCTTCCTTTTATTGAAGTAGTGGATGCATCGGGCGAGCCGATTAATGCGGAAGTTATGGTGACGGATCCAGACGGAAATCAGGTTGCACTCGTCTCAAATGCGCGCTTTGTTACTGAAAAGACGGGGAAGTATACCGTAACCGTTAACGCAAAAAACAGCTGGGGCATCTCCGCCGTTCCGGTGGTTTGGCAAATTGAAGTAACGGAAGCAGCAGAAGGTAACCCCAGTGCTGGTGTGGCGATATATACAGCCTTGGGCGTCAGTATAGTATTATTCGGTGTTTCAACAGCATTTTTTATCGTTAATAAGCGCAGAAATAAAAAATCAAAAAATATATAAAGAAAGTAAAACAGTATTATGAAAATCAACCATGTAAAATGTTACAAGAAAGATTACCCGCGGCCTCAGTTTGTTCGTGAATCTTGGCTCAATTTGAACGGCGAGTGGGATTTTGTTTTTGACGACAAAAACATCGGAGAGGTAGAGGGCTATTTTCGGGAGTTTCCTCGAGAAGCCCTTAGAATTCAAGTACCGTTCTGCTATTTGTGCGCAGATAGCGGGATCGGAAAAACCGAACGCCACGATAACGTCTGGTATGCGAAGAAAATTACCCTTGACGAAAATCAGATCGGCGGCATGGTAAACCTTACTTTTGAAGGCTCCGATTTTGTTACAAAGGTTTGGATCAACGGAACATATGTCGGTTCTCATGTCGGCGGGTATTCCCGCTTTGCGTTCGATATTACACACTTCCTGTCAGACGGAGAAAATCTGATTGTCGTAAAGGTTGAAGATAATAACGATATGGATCGTCCGAGAGGCAAGCAGCGGACGCTTGATTACAATTATGGCTGTTGGTATGAGGAAACCACAGGGATTTATAAAACAGTTTGGCTCGATTTTTCGTCAAAGGAAGCGTTTCGTTCTGTTGAGATCAATCCTGTTTACGATGCACAGAGCGTTGAATTTATTTTTAACGTTCCGCTTTGGAAGGATAAAGTTGCTCATGCCGAAGTCTGGCTCCATGGGAAATTGGTCGCTGCGGGTTCTATACGCTTAAAGGGAAATTATGAGAGGCTTGAAATGGCGTTGTTTTCTGGGTTTGACGAATGGGAAACAACGGCTTGGGATACGTCATGTCCTGCATTGTATGATGTGAAATTTACCCTTTGTGACCGCGATGGCAAGGTATTGGATGAAGTAGGTTCCTATTTCGGGTTCCGTCAAATTCGGATTTTAGGCGATCGCATCTTGCTGAATAATGATCCTATTTATTTAAAAATGATTTTAGATCAAGGATATTGGAGCAGTTCACACCTCACGCCGCCCGATGAAGATGCGATTTTAAAAGATGTTCTTCTTATTCGCGAAGCCGGCTTCAACGGCGTTCGCAAGCATCAGAAAATCGAAGATGAACGTTTTTATTATTATTGCGATGTCCTCGGGGTACTTGTTTGGTGTGAAATGCCGTCGTGTTATCGTTTTACCGATCATGCGGTGGAAAGCACAGTGCAGGCATGGCAGGAGATCGTAAAGCAAATGCGTAATCATCCCTCAATCATGACGTGGGTACCATTTAATGAAAGTTGGGGCGTGAAAAATATTCAAGGTTCCGATGCTCAACAGAATTATACGAGAAGCGTTTATTATTTGACTAAAACGCTTGACCGGCAAAAACGCCCTGTGATTTCCAATGATGGTTGGGAGCATACAATAAGCGATATTGTAACGTTACATAATTACGACCAGTACGGTACCGAATTGTTGGCCGCGTATGCGGATAAAGAAAAGACGGTGAAAAATATGCAGGTTGCCGGCGATTCGATAAGAACGGTTTTTGCCAAGGGCAATCATTATAAAGGACAGCCTATTATTATCAGCGAATACGGCGGCATTGCATTGCAGGATGGCGCTTCCGATGCGTGGGGGTATGGCAAGAAAGCAGACGGACAGGAAGCATATTTAAAGCGTTTGGGCGGGCTGACGTCTGCAATAAAATCTATGAGTTATATGTGCGGATATTGCCTGACGCAGCTGACGGATGTGATGCAGGAAAAGAACGGTTTGTTCGATATGGCGCGCACGGAAAAAGTGCCTATTACCAAAATAAAAGAAATAAATGACGATCAGATTTTCTAATATGAAGACCTGGTTATTTAGTGTTGGGCTGGACAAATCACATTTTGAAAAAATTCATATTATGCCCGCTTGCAAAAAATGAATTTCGTTAGAAGGGAGATAAAATGATAGAATCACATAATCCATTGTTTGAAGGTGCGGATCCGTTCTTAATGACGTATCAGGGGAAATATTATATTTATGCCACTAATTCCCCGGATGGTTTTCGGGTTTATGTGTCTGATGATTTGGTCGTTTGGAAAGATAAGGGGTATTGTTTAAAGAAAGGCGATGTTATTGGTCAAAACCGCTTTTGGGCGCCCGAAGTAATAGCACATAAAGGAAAATTTTATATGGTATATGCATCGGAAGAACATCTGGCTATTGCGACTTCAGAAGATCCGTTGGGTCCGTTCACACAAACGGACAAGAAATGGTTGATTGCAGATAAGGCGATCGACGGTCATTTCTTTCTTGACGGGGGGACTGTATGGCTGTATTATGTTCGCATACAAGGCGAGAATATGATTTATGTGGCGAAATTAAACGATGATTGTAGTATTTTACAAGAGAAAGATGAAAAATTTTTGTTGCGTGCAGAAAAAAATTGGGAATTAAAAGAAGGACATGTTACTGAAGGGCCGTTCGTATTAGCGCACAAAGGGAAGTATTATTTGAGTTATTCCGCAAACGATACGCGCAGCATATTCTATGCAATAGGTTATGCGGTTTCCGATCGTCCGGACGGACCTTTTATAAAGTACAAGGGTAACCCGATTTTGCAGATGACGGAGCGAGTAAATGGTGTTGGACATCACAGTTTTGCGAGATCCATCGACGGGAAAGACTTGCTTTGTGCATACCACTGCCATTACAGTAAAATGCAGAATTATCCACGCCAAGTATGTGTTGATCGTGCAGAATTTGTAACAGATGCGGAGGGGGATGATATTCTTGTCATTCACGGGCCCACTGTAAGAAATCGGTGATTGTATGGTTCACTGACCAACAGAGATATGGCAAAATTTTTCAAAGCCGCTTCGCAAGAGGCGGTTTTGTTATATAACAAAGAAACTAAAATCGGGGTAAAAATACCTTTTGGCACCGTGGCGTGAGCTTGTCATAGACGAGTGCGGCGGCGCTACGCGCCGCCGCAGACAAGCTCACGCCTAAAATCAACCGAAACGCAACCGCTCAAACGAGCGGAACAAAAAAACACGCAGCGGCAGAAAGGCCCGCCGCGAAAAGGCGTCCGCGCTGACCCGCTTGCGGATCGCCTTTTTCTCTCGCGGCGGGCGGGCTTTCGTTGTAAAGCTGCGGCTTGTTTTATTTGTTATTCCGCCCCTTTCCCTTCCGTATTGTGGATAACTCCGAAAAATTCTTTAATTTTTCTTAAAAATATGTGAACATATGTTTGACTTTTTCTCTTTGAGGGTATATAATAGGCACATGCACCTGAAAAGGGGCCGGTACAACTGAATAAGAGAGCTGATTTATGATTTGATTGAGTAAGTAAGATAAGAATAGAGAAGCCGTGAAGCGATACCATTGAGATTGTAGCGAGCTGAAAATCGCCGCGCCGTTACCCCGAGCGGAAGAGTCGGGGCGGGGTCGTTATCTTCAAGGGCATAACATAAAAGAAAGAAACTAACTGACAGTGATTTCTCTCTTTTGTGCTATGCCCTTTTTTTCGTGCAAATTTTATCTTCGGAGGACAGAAATTTGCAGGAAAACAAGACAAAGACCGTTCAGGGAACGGCGAGCAGCACGGCGGGGATATTCTCTTTGCCGGAGTATGAGCAGACGGCGGTTTGCATGGCGCTGTTAAAGCGGGGAGGTGAAAGATGAACCTTCTCGCGGCAAAGATTTATTACGACGGTAGCCACTGGATAGCGATACCGCACACGGAACGCCCTTACAGGCAAAGGAGACGGCGGAAACAGCCCGAAAAGAGCGACGAATTGCAGCAGTTCGAGGAGCGCTTTGAAAAGGTCAAAGGCGGGAGAAAAAGCCGCAAAGCAAAGCTGTTGCAGGAATTTACCCCTATGTTTAAGGACGAAAATGAGGCGGAACAGTTCGTGGAAGAACACTTCAACAGGTTAAGCCGTAACCGCTGGGAACGGTATAAGCGCATGATACGGCGCGGCTATACAAACAGTTGGAATTTCTTTTGCACTTATACGTTCGATTCCCGAAAGCATACGGAAGAAACTTTCCGACAATCGCTAATGAACACGCTCTACCACCTCTCATCACGGCGCGACTGGCGGTACATGGGAGCATGGGAACGCGGAGAGTTGGGAGAAAGATTACACTTCCATGCGCTTACTTACATACCGGAAGGTCAGATGCCGGGCGAATTAGAAGAGCATGAGGATTACAGTACCAAACGGCACAGGCGGGAAAAGAGCATCCAGAACAGCTTTTTCAACGAGCGGTTCGGTCGGAGCGATTTCTCGGCTGTCAATAACGCCTATGAGGTCGCGGACAGTATCAAGTATATGCTCAAATACATCAGTAAGAACGACGAAAAAATTGTCTATTCGAGAGGATTGAAAACTTATGTCGTTTCGGATGTTCTGGGTGAGGATATCCTCTGCCGCACGGGAGACGAGGAACACGGTTTCAAGTATATCCTTGCAGATAACTTCACCTGTATGGTAGACGGCGAAATCATGGGTACGGTCAGCCCGGAAGTCATCGAGAAAATGCCGAAGGCAAACTAATCTTTTGTCTTTCGGACGGAGAGTGTAAACGGAAACGCCCTTCCCGTCAAGGGCAAGGTGCATTGCCTGCGGCAACCCTTGACGGAAAGCAATAAACAGGACAGATAAGGGAAAGATATTGCGTTTCCGTTTGTTTTTTCTCCGTCGAAAGACAGAAAAAATCAAAAGGAGGATAATTGAATGAAAAATATTTACAGCAGCGTTGAGGAATACGAAAAGAATTGCTATCTCTTTGCCCCGTCCGTAAGCAAACGGAAGACTGTGGGCGGGAAGTCATACTATGTCCGCAGGTACTTCAAAGGCGGCAAAGACTTTGAGCGGACGATGGAACGGCTTGCGGTGAATCAAGCCAATAAAGCAGCGAGGTGACGTATGAAACAGAAACACTACATAGCAGGTCTTTATTACAGGCTTTCCCAAGAGGACGAACGTCAGGGCGAGTCGGTATCCATCGACAATCAAAGGACGATGCTCCGCAAGTATGCCGAAGAACACGGTTTTGAAATCCACGGCGAATATATCGACGACGGCGTATCGGGTACCACGTTCGACAGACCGGAAGTCCAAAGATTGTTGGACGATGCCAAGACGGGAGTTATCAATACCATCATCGTGAAAGACCTGTCGCGTTTCGGCAGGAACTATATCGAAGTCGGGCAATACGTCGATTATGTGTTTCCAGCGTTCGGTATCAGATTTATTGCCATACAAGATAATGTGGACACGGAAAACCGCGACAGCGGCGCAATGGAAATGATGCCCATTATGAACGTCTTTAACGAGTGGCATGCCGCCAATACAAGCAAGAAGATCAGGACGGTATTAAAGGCGAATGCGCGGGAAGGAAAGTACCATGCGAGAAAGGCTCCTTACGGTTATGTCAAAGGCGATACCGAAAAGAAAACGCCGATAATTGATGAGGAAGCCGCCGCAGTCGTGGAAAGGATATTTGAAATGCGTGCGAGCGGATTGAGCCCGCATAAGATAGCAGATATTTTGAATGCCGAAGGGATATTGAATCCCAGCCGTTACAGCATGGAGAAGTACGGGATCGTCGGGCGCAAAGAAAACATGGGCTTGTGGTCTTTTTGCGCCGTGAACAGCATCTTAAACAATCCCACTTATCTGGGGCATATGGCGCAGCAACGCTGGAGTTCTGTTTCCTATAAAAACCATAAACGCTATAAGCGCGATGAAAGCGAATGGATTACGGTGTATAATACGCACGAACCGATCATAACGCAGGAGCTATGGGATAAGGTGCGCGAAGTGGAGAAATCCGTAGCGCAGGGCAGGAAAACAAAGCGCGGCTATACTCATCCGCTGTCGGGTTTCTTGTTCTGCGCCGATTGCGGCGGAAAGATGAAGCTGAATTATATCAACCGAAACGGGAAGATAGATTTCAACTTCAACTGCGGCAATCATATGAGAATCGGGAAAGCGTACTGTTTCTCGCACTTTATACAGGCGAAGGATATAGAGGCGA
>OGGQ01000315.1_pt1 | contig 71051 bp, 59 predicted proteins | sample 1571191 | NCBI WGS metagenome assembly OGGQ01 (sample SAMEA2582061, study PRJEB24529) | metagenome | biome: Human gut stool | place: China | collected 2011
AAATCAAAGGTTTTCGGCGTGTTTGCTGGCGTCCCTGGCGGGATTCGAACCCACGGCCTTTCGCTTAGGAGGCGAACGCTCTATCCTGCTGAGCTACAGAGACTTATATTAAATTGAGACTGGCAACGATCACTTTTCCCCGTAAGGCAGCTGGTAGAGCACAACCTTAGGAGGCGGTCGCTCTATACAGCTGAGCTACGGAGGCGGATACCCCGTTATTTTACCCCATAAGCAAGGCGCTGTCAATGCCTCACTCCGTCCGGAATACCTTCTCGAACTCCTCTGCCGTCATGGTCTCGTTGGCCAGCAGATACTCCGCCACCTCCACCAGCTGGGGCCGGTACTGCTCCAGAATGGCGGTGCAGCGGGCGTAGGCGTCGTCCATGATGCGGCGGATCTCGCCGTCCATCTCCGCCGCCGTTTTCTCGGAGTAGGGCCGGGTCTGGGCCATGGACTTGCCGATGAACACCTCGTCGTGTCCGGCGTCGAAGGCAACGTTGCCCAGCTGCTCCGACATTCCGTAGGTGCCCACCATCTTCCGGGCCAGCTGCGTGGCACGGCTGATGTCGTTGGAGGCCCCGGTGGAGATATCCCCCAGCACCAGCTGCTCCGCCGCCCGGCCGCCCAGCAGCCCGGCGATGCGGTCCAGCATATAACTGCGGGAGAGGTACGACCGATCCTCGTCCGGCAGATAGATGGTCATGCCTCCGGCCTCGCCTCTGGGAACGATGGTGATCTGATGCACCGGATCCAGATCCGGCAGTGCGTGCATCACCACGGCGTGTCCCGCCTCGTGATAGGCTGTCAGCCGCCGCTCCTTCTCCGGGATGACCCGGCTGTGCTTCTCCGGCCCGGCGATGACCTTGATGATGGACTCCTGCAGATCCTTCATGGTGATGAAGGACTCGCTGCTCCGTCCCGCCAGCAGGGCCGCCTCGTTGAGGAGGTTCTCCAGATCGGCGCCGGTAAAGCCTGCGGTACCACAGGCGATCTGTCTCAGATCCACGTCCTCCGCCAGTGGCTTGTTCTTGGCGTGTACCTGCAAAATCTCCTCCCGGCCCTTGATGTCCGGCAGCCCCACATAGACCTGCCGGTCGAACCGTCCCGGACGCAGCAGCGCCGGGTCCAGAATATCCACACGGTTGGTGGCGGCCAGCACCACCACGCCCTCGTTGGAGCCGAAGCCGTCCATCTCCACCAGCAGCTGGTTCAGGGTCTGCTCCCGCTCGTCGTGTCCGCCGCCCAGACCGCTGCCACGCTGACGGCCCACGGCGTCGATCTCGTCGATGAAGATGATGGCCGGGGCGTTCTTCTTGGCCTGCTGGAACAGATCCCGCACACGGGAGGCGCCTACGCCCACATACATCTCCACAAAGTCCGAGCCGGAGATGGACAGAAACTGTACTCCCGCCTCACCGGCCACCGCCTTGGCCAGCAGCGTCTTACCGGTACCCGGAGGGCCTACCAGCAGCACGCCCTTGGGGATATGCGCCCCCAGGTCCAGATACTTCTGGGGCTCCCGGAGGAACTCCACGATCTCCCGCAGCTCCTCCTTCTCCTCGTCGGCCCCGGCCACATCCTGAAACGTGACCTTTTTCTCTCCCGGCGTACTGACCTTGGCCTCTCCGAACCGGGACAGCTTGTCCTGCGCCCCGGCTCCGCCGCCGGCCATGCGGTTCATGAGATTCATCAGCAAAATGAAGCCCAAAAACGCCAGCACATACGGCAGCAGCAGCTGCAGCCAGTTGGTGGAGTGGTCTGCGTGATAGTTATAGGCGGTGATAATGCCACTGTCATACTGCTTCTGCACCAGCTCGTTGAGATCCTGATAGAACAGGTCGAAGTCGTACAGGTCGGAGGTAACGGTGCTGCCCCCCTTCAGCTTGGCCGTGATCCGGGTGTCGCTGATGGAGAACTCCTGCACCTTCTCCTCTAAAAAGTATTGCCGCAGCTCAGAGTAGGGGATGTCCCCGGCGGTCCGCATGGTGGACACCACATAGGCCACCACGCATACCGCCAAAATCACCATCAAAATGGTGCCGAAACCGATCTTTCTTCGTTCTGCCAAATGCTTTCCTCCTCTCAGCCGATGGCCCGCACGCCCTGCCAGCTGCTGCCCCCGGTCAGGGAAATAGCCAGCAGCACACGGGCCTTCACATTGCCCACCGGGATATAGCTTTCCTCCCAGTACCGGGCATCATTCGAGCCGGAGCGATTATCACCTAAGAAAAACAGGCACCCCTCCGGCACGGTAAAGGAGGTCTGGTTGGGGCTGATCGTCCCGCCCTGCTGATCCAGGTAGTCCTCCTCCAGCCGCTGACCGTTGATGTAGACATAGCCTCCGGAGAAGGACACCGTGTCCCCCGGCAGGCCGATGACCCGCTTTACCAGCAGCTTATCCAGCTCGTCGCTCCAGAAAGTGACGATGTTCCCCCGCTCCGGCACCGGGTCGCCCATCACATAGGGCAGCTGCCACGAGATCAGCAGCGTCTTTTTGGGGATGGTGGTCTCCATGGAGCCGGAGGGTACCCAACTCAGCTGTAAAAGTACCCGGAACACCAGCACCACCACCACCGCCGTGACGATGAGATAGCCGAAATCCGACCAAAAGGCGGCAAAGCCGCTCTTTTTCTTCTTGACCGCCCTGCCGGAGCTGCTTCCCCCATCGAGTCCGGCTGCATCATCGGGACCCGCCGCACCGGCTGCATGGTCGGCGCTCGCCCTGTCGGCAAAACCGCTCATGCTGTCAAAGTCCGCCGCCGGTGCCGCTTTACCTCCGGCCACCGAAGCGGCTCTCCGCCCGGCAGAGTCGGACTCCTCGTCTCCCGGCGTTATCGGAGCAGTCTCCTCCGGGGTCATCTCCCACGGATCCCGCTCCCGGCGGGCCTTATCCTCCACCTGCCGGACAGGCTGCTCCTGCGGCTCTGCCTGAGCCTCCTCTGCCGACGTGGCCTCTACCGGAGATACCTTCTCCTCCGGGGTCATCTCCCACGGGTCCCGCTCCCGGCGGGCCTTATCCTCCGCCTGCCGGGTACGGCTGCCCCGGCGTTCCGGCTCCTGCCTGGGGGTCGCACCGGCCAGCCGCCGGCCCTGATAACCCCGCTTACGTTCCTCCACAGGTTTTCCTCCTTCCCACTGTCGGCGGGCGCTGTCCGCCGATGCGGCACCCGATACGCCGCTTACTTACTGTATACCTCCGGCTTCAGCACGCCGATGTAGGGCATATTGCGATACTGCTGGCAGTAGTCCAGCCCGAAGCCCACCACGAACTCGTCCGGCACCTCAAAGCCCGCCAGATCGGGGTAAATGGGCTTTTCCCGACGAGAGGGCTTGTCCAGCAGGGTGACGATGGTGATGCTATTGGCTCCCTTGGCCAGCATATAGTCCTTCAAAAAGTACAGGGTATTGCCGGAGTCCAGAATATCCTCCACCACGATGATGTCCCGGCCGGAGATATCCCGCTGCAGATCACGGGTGATCTGCACCACGCCGGAGGACTTGGTGGCGTTCTGATAGGAGGACAGGCCGATGAACTCCACCTCGCTCTTGCACTGGGTGGCCCGCACCAGATCCGCCATAAACAGGAAGCACCCGTTCAGAACCCCCACAAACAGCGGGTTCCTGTCGTGGAACTCATCGTAGAGCTGATTGCCCATCTCCTGAATGCGGTCATGGATCTCCTGCTCACTGAACAGGACCTTCAGGATGTCCTGATCCATATTGCTCTTAGCCATTACTTTCTTCCTCCTGATCTTTCTCGATCATCAAAATATTTATATTGCTGCCGTCTTTTCCCGGCAAAAATCTCTGATCCGTTCCCACGCCGTATACGGCGGCGGGTTCTCCGTTTATACACACCACCGGGGTGGTTCGCCGTCGCCGGGGCGGCATCCCCCGCTCCGTCAGCAGACGTTTGATGCTGCGGCGGCCTCTGGCCCCCGGCAGGGTCAGACCGTCTCGCCTTTGCGGACAGCGGAGTGTCCATTCGGACATTTTCCCACCGTCCGAAAGCGTCAGGATATGGTCCGAAAACCGGCCCGTTTTGGACAGCCCCTCTCCGTCAGGGGGCGGGGTATTTTTTTCGCTTCTCCACACCCGGACGAGATAGTCTCCCCAGACCTGCTCCCCCTCCGACAGGGTCAGGAGCGGGGGCAGGGGCGGCGTCATCTCCAGATGCAGCACATCCTTCTCCCGCCATGCCGTGACGCCCTCCGGCAGATCCAGCATCCCGCCCTCCCGGAGGGACAGCAGGGCCTCTATGTGGGCGGCGGATACATCCTTCTTCCCGACGGGGAGCCGCTCCAGCAGCAGCCGGAGCATCCGGGGCCGCAGCTCCTCCGGTGCCGATCGCAGCACGGCTTCGGACACCGATACGGCGGTGGGTGCCGATGTGAAATCAGGCGAAATATCGCCCGTGCGTGTACATTCTGAGGGCTTATCCGACTTTGACGACTCCTCCGGCAACGTGCCGGGAGGCGGTGCAGGGCTGGGTGCAGGGGCGTCCCGGTGGCCAAAGATCTCCGGGGCATTGGGCTCACCGGCTGACGGGCAATCGGATACGGCTGTCTCCAGATAGGAGCGGGCCAGCCGATCCAGAAAAACATTCTCCCGCCGCAGGATGGCGGCGGCCCGCGCGATGCTCCGTTCCGGAGCGGGGTGGAGCTGTGCCAGCAGGGGCCACACCTCCTGTCGCAGGCGGTTGCGGGTGAAGTCCATGCTGTCGTTAGTCTCGTCCTCCACATGGCCCAGGCCGTGGGCCTTGAGATATGCCTCGATCTCCTGCCGAGGGGTCTGGAGCAGGGGGCGGATCAGCCGGCCCCGCACCGGGGGAATGCCCGCCAGCCCCTCCGGGCCGGTGCCGCGCAGCAGGTTCAGCACCACCGTCTCCGCCTGATCCGACAGGTGGTGGGCGGTGGCGATGCGGGAGGCTCCGATGGCGTCGGCCGTGCGCTCCAGAAAGTCGTAGCGCAGGCGGCGGCCTGCCTCCTCCACGCCCCAGCCCTCCTGCCGGGCGATGGCCCGGACGTCGCCCCGCTCCACATAGAGCGGCACGCCCAGCTCCCGGCAGAGCCCGGCCACGAAAGCCTCGTCCCGCCCCGCCGTGGGGCGCATCAGATGGTTATAGTGGGCGGCGGCCACGGCAAAGCCCCGGCGGCGACCCAGCGACGCCAGATAGTGCAGCAGGCACACGGAGTCCCGCCCCCCGGACACGGCGCACAGCACCGTCTCCCCGGCGGCGGGCAGCATCCCCTGCTGCTGCATCCACGGCATCAGATCCATGACTCGTTACTCCTCGTCGTAGCGGTTTTCCAAGGTGCCGAAGGTGGTATACTCCGGCATCCAGCGCAGCTCCACCTTGCCGGTCTCGCCGTGGCGGTTCTTGGCCACGATGCACTCGGCGATGTTGCGCTTTTCCGAATCCTCTTTATAGTAATCGTCACGATACAGGAACATGACGATATCGGCATCCTGCTCAATGGCGCCGGACTCACGCAGGTCCGACAGCATGGGGCGCTTGTCCTCACGCTTTTCGTTGGCACGGGACAGCTGGGACAGGCACAGCACCGGCACCTGCAGCTCCTTGGCCATGATCTTCAGCATACGGCTGATGTCCGACACCGCCTGCTGGCGGTTCTCGCCGCTATACCCCTTTCCGCCGGCGGAGGTCATCAGCTGGAGGTAGTCAATGACCACCAGACCCAAGTTGTCGATGCGGCGGCACTTGGCGTTCATGTCCGCCACCGTCAGCAGGGGATTATCGTCGATGCGGATATCCAGACGGCTCAGGGAGGAGGCCCCCTCGGCGATCTTCACCCAGTCGCTCTCCCGGAGGTCGCCGCTGATGAGGCGGGTATTTTCGATGAGGCCTTCGCTGGCCAGCAGGCGGGTCACCAGCTGGTCACGGGACATCTCCAGCGAGAAGACGGCCACCGTCTGGCCGGACTCCTTGGCGGCGTTCAGGGCCACGTTCAGAGCCATACTGGTCTTGCCCATGCCGGGACGGGCGGCCAGCAGCAGCAGGTCCGACTTGTTCAAGCCGTTGATCTTACCGTCCACCGCCGAAAAGCCGGTGGACAGACCCGGCAGGGTCTTGCCCCCCTGAGCGCTGAGTTCCGCCAGATGCTCCATGACCTCCTGCAGCACCACCTGAATGGTGGCCATGCTCTGGGCGCTGCGGCCCCGACGGATGGCGTAGATCTTCTGCTCCGCCGCCTCCAGCACATCGCCGGGGGCGCCGGTCCCCTCCTGCACCATGGCGGTGATCTCCGCCGCCGCTGCGGCCACCGACCGCAGCAGCGCTTTCTCACGCACCAGACGCACATACTCCAGCACGTTGGCAGAGGTGGGCGTCACCTCCATCAGCTGGGCCAGATACGCCCGTGTGCCATCGTTGGCGAGGCCCGCCTTCTCCAGCTCCCCGGCCACGGTAAGGCCGTCGATGGGGCGGGAGTAGACGAACATGGTGTAGATAGTCTCGAAAATTTCCCGGTTCTGACGGAGGTAAAAATCGTCCGGCTGAAGCTGGTCCATCACGTCCTTGACGCAGGCGGCGTCAATGAGCATGGAGCCCAGCACGGCCTGCTCCGCTTCTGTGGAGTGCGGCATTTGCCGCAGAAGCAATTCATCCATGGGGGAACTCCTTTCGGGGATTTTTCTGAAGGGGGTGGGGTGTGCTTTTTTTGCCTCCGGCGGTTCACTTTTCCCAGCAGCTGGAAAAGTGGGCAAAAGCACACACCGTCGTGTCAGCCGGTTTCCAGCCACATTGTGGCGTGGAAACCGGGGCACTTCCTCGAAACCGCCTCGCTGCATCCGCCACCGGCGGCACTTCGGCGGTTTTTCCGGAATGACAGGTCTTACTATTGATAAATGTTCTTGCAATCCGTTCTCCACGGTAGAACAGCAATCCCCTTCAACTGTCCAATGCAGCGGCAGCGATAGTAGACGAAAGTCAATTCCCTGCTTCGGCGGGGTCTATGCCGCAACTCTTGCACGCCAAAAGAGGAAGTCTTGAAACCTTAGGTTTCAAGTGGCATTCTTTGGTAACTTTCTGCTGCTATTGGCAGAAAGTTACCCGCCGGAGGCATAAAAAAGGAGTTACTACTGGGAACAGTGGGCCGTCAGAGGCATGGAAGAGCTGCTGCCGGGAAAAGTTACCTGCCGGGGCAAAAGGAAACTCGTCTTAGTCTCTGCTTCGTACTCGCAAGGCTCCAAGAAGCCCTACTTCTCCTCGCAGACCAGCACATAGACGGTGCCGGTGATCTCGAAGCCCAGCTTGGCCTTGACCTCGAAGCTGCCGAAGGTCTTGATGGGCTCCGCCAGCACCAGCTTCTTGCTGTCCAGCTCCATATCGTGCTGGGCCTTCAGCTGCTCGGAGATCTCCTTGGCGGTGACGGCACCGAAGAGCTTGCCGCCGGCGCCGCCCTTGGCGGCGATCTTCACCTGGCAGCCCTTCAGCTTCCCGGCAAGCTCCTGTGCGGCGGCCTTGGCCTCTGCATCGGCCTTGGCCTTGGCCTTGGCCTGCAGCTTCATGGTGTTCATGGCATCGGCGGTAGCCAAAACCGCCAGATTCTTGGGGAGCAGAAAGTTGCGGGCGTAGCCCTCGGCTACCTCGATCATCTGGCCCTTCTTGCCCTTACCCCGGACATCCTGCTGCAAAATCACTTTCATGGAAATATTCCTCCTTATTCTTCAAAATACTTATCAATGGCACGCAGCAGCGTGGTCTTCGCCTCCGCCACCGTCATGCCGGAACACTGGCCGCCGGCGGTGGTGGAGTTGCCTCCGCCCCCCAGCGTCTCTACCAGCACCTGTACGTTGATCTCGCCCAGAGAGCGGGCGGAGATGTAAATACCGTCATCCTTACGGTACAGCACGAAGGATGCACGGACCCCCTGCAGGGTCAGCATCTCGTCGGCGGCCTTGGCGGCAATGACCCGGTCGCACTCCTGATCCAGCGCCGCAATGGCGATGTCGCCGTGGTACAGCTCTGCCCGGCGGATGATATCGTAGCGGGAGATCATGGACTGGAGGTCGCTCTGGAACATCCGCTGTACGTCCGCCGTATCCGCCCCGGCCCGGCGCAGGTACGCTGCCGCCTCGAAGGTGCGGCCGCCGGTGCGGTTGGTGAAATTCTTGGTGTCCAGCACGATGCCGGCCAGCAGCGCCTCGGACTCCGCCTTCAACAGGTCGCCCGGCTCGATGAGGTACTGGAGCAGCTCCGTCACCAGCTCCGACGCTGAGGAGGCGTAGGGTTCGTGGTAGTTCAGGGCCATCTTGTCGATGTAGCTGCTGCCCCGGCGGTGGTGGTCGATGACCGCCACCCGGTTGCAGGCGTCCAGCAGAGGTTCGGACTCCACGCTGCCGGGGCGGTTGGTATCCACCACCACCAGCAGCGTCTCCGGCTGGACCCGCAGGAAGGCATCATCGCCGCTGAGGAAGGCCCCCTGATACTCCGGCAGGGCCTGCAGGCGGCGCAGCATCGGATGGGCGGCGTTATTCTCCGTATCGATGACGATGCGGCACTTCTTGCCACGTTTGCGGACGATGGCGCACACGCCTGCGGCGGCGCCCAGTGCGTCCATATCCGCATAGCTGTGGCCCATGACGTAGACCTGCTTGGCCTCGTCGATGAGCTCCGCCAGCGCATTGGCCATGACCCGTGACTTCACCTTGGTGCGCTTCTCCGTAGCCTTGGAGCGGCCGCCGTAGAACTCGAAATTCAGCTTGTCCTTCACCACTGCCTGATCGCCGCCACGGCTCAGGGCCATTTCCAGCGCCACGGAGGCGTTTTTGAACAGGGCCTCGAAGCTGTCGGCATCCCGGCCCACGCCGATGGACAGGGTGGCTGCCACGCCCTCCCCGGCCACCACCTCACGGACGGCATCCAGCACGTCGAAGCGCTTGGCGGCAAAGTCGGAGAAGCTCTTCTCCTCGAACACAAAGAGGTAGCGGTCCCGGTCGTATTTCAGCATCATCCCCTCGCTGCCGGCGGACCACTGGCTCAGCTTTTCCTCCAGCATGGCCCGCACCGCAGAGCGCTTGCCCTCCGGGGTGGCCTTCATCAGGTCCTCGTAGTTATCCACCATGAGGATGGCCACCACCGGCCGGGTCAGCTCCAGCGTCCGGCGCATCTCCTCGGTGTCGGTGACGTCCATCCAGTAGGTGGTGGCCAGTGCGCTCTGGCCGCCCTCCGGGTGGCTGACGCCGCCGAACACTCGATAGGTGCGGTGGTTCCACACCACGGTCTCCGGGGCCTCGGTCTTGCCCTCCAGCAGCCAGTGGAAGGAGATATTGGGGAACACTGTCTCCAGATGGGCATCGAAGATGCCCTCCCGCTGCTCCGTCAGCTGGAGGAAGCTCTCGCTGCTCCAGAGGATATCCTCCGTGGCCAAGTCAAAGACCATCATGGGCAGGGGGGTGAAGAGCATATTGCTGGAGCGGGCGGAGTCCATGCCGCCGTAAAACCGCTGGATATACTGGCGCAGACTCTGCTGGGTAGCCTTGCTGCGGCGGCGGCCCAGCAGGAAAAAGGCCACGGCGGCCACGCCCTCGCCAATGGCGAGGCGCACGTCAAAGGGGATCGCTGCCAGGGCAAACAGCACCAGGCACAGCGAGAAGATCGTGATATTCGTCCGGAGGAGTCGGGCGATCCGTTTATTCAAGGCGCATCCCTCCCTGTTTTGGCGGACTGCGCTGTTCCGCCATTTTGAATTACATTATTATAGCATAGTTTTTCCTCTGCTACAACGTCTTTCTTATCGGTTTGAAAAAGTCTTTTCCGGGGTATTTTTTCGGCGGAGGGATCGGGGAAATGCGGGCTTTGCGAGGGGCGGCGAAAAAAGGGGGAAAGAAAGACTGTACAAATGCGGAGAAATATGATATACTTTGTGTAAATCGTTGAAAAGCGATGGTCTTTTTTGTATTTTTTGCGGAGGCGGCGGGCCTTCGTGATCAAATAAACGAGGGGATTCCCCTCACCACTTTTGCACAGGACAGTCGGGCGGGCCGCCGGACTTCTCCGGCGATACAGCGCCGCAGAGAAACGTCGGGAGCCGCCTCTATTTTGCCGTGTCCGTTTGCGGAGCAGCTGCGTCCGCCGACGGGCAGTCTGTCTGTGCGCTACTTATCTTGTAAAGGAGAATATACAACACATATGGCAGAAAAATTGAAGATCATTCCTCTGGGCGGTCTCAATGAGATCGGCAAGAACATGACCGCCTATGAGTACGGCGGGGAGATCATTGTGGTGGACTGCGGCATGGCATTCCCCGGCGATGATATGTACGGCATCGACTGCGTCATCCCCGACGTCACCTATCTCATCAAGAACAGATCCCGGCTGCGGGGCCTGTTCATCACCCATGGCCATGAGGATCATATCGGGGCCATCCCCTACGTCCTCAAGCAGGTAAATATGCCCATCTACTGCACCCGCTTTACCGCCGGACTCATCAAGCTGAAGCTGCAGGAGCACCGGCTGCTGGACAGCACCAAGCTGGTGACGGTGGAGGCAGGGCAGACGGTGAAGGCGGGGAAGTTTCAGGTGGAATTCATCCATGTGAACCACTCCATTGCCGACTCCGTGGCCTTCGCCATCCACACCCGCATGGGCGTGGTGGTCCACACCGGCGACTTCAAGATCGACTCCACCCCCATTGACGGGGAGGTCATCGATCTGGCCCGGTTCGGCGCTCTGGGCAAGGAGGGGGTGCTGGCGCTGCTGGCGGACTCCACCAACGTGGAGCGCCCCGGCTACACCATGAGCGAATCGATGGTGGGCAAGACTTTCCTTCGGCAGTTCACCGGCTGCAAGCAGCGCATCATCGTCACCACCTTCGCCAGCAACGTCCACCGCATCCAGCAGATCATTGACGCTGCCGCCGCCTGCGGGCGGAAGGTGGCCGTTACCGGCCGCAGCATGGAGAACATCATGAAGGTCTCCACGGAGCTGGGGTATATGAAGATCCCCAAGGGCGTGCTGATGGACATCAACCGCATCAAGGGCCTGCCGCCCCAGCAGCAGGTCATCATCACCACCGGCTCTCAGGGCGAGGAGATGAGCGCCCTGTACCGGATGGCGTTTTCCACCCACAAGCAGATCGATATCGGGCCCCAGGACAAGGTCATTATCTCCGCCTCCGCCATCCCCGGCAACGAGGTAACGGTGGGCCGGGTCATCAACGAGCTGTTCCGCAAGGGCGCCGACGTGGTGTACGACAAGGCGGATATGCTGCACGTATCGGGCCACGCCTGTCAGGAGGAGCTGAAGATCATCCACGCTTTGACCAAGCCCAAGTTCTTCATTCCCCTGCACGGTGAGCAGCGGATGCTGCAGATCCACAAGCGGGTGGCGGAGGCCATGGGCATGGACCCCCGGAACATCTGCGTGGCCGAAAACGGCTCCGTCATCGAGCTGACCACCAAGCACATGAAGTGCGAGGCCTCCGTACCCGCCGGAGAGGTCTTTGTGGACGGCTCCGGCGTGGGTGAGGTGGGTGCTGTGGTGCTCAATGACCGGAAGCTGCTGGCCGAGGACGGCATGGTGGTGGTGGTACTGAGTATGTCCTCCCACGACCACCGGCTGCTGTGTGAGCCGGAGATCGTCACCCGCGGCTTCGTGTATGTGAAGGAATCCGAGGAGCTTTTGCAGGAGCTGCGGGAGCTGGCCATGTCCACAGTGGACGGAATGGCCGCCCGGCGGCGCAAGGATGACAACGAGGTGTGCCGTGCCGTGCGCTCGGCGGTGAGCAGCTACCTCTATAAGCACACCAAGCGCAGCCCCATGATCATCCCCATGGTCACAAAGCTGTAAGAGGGGAATATAGGAAAACCGCTGGCCGTTACGGCCAGCGGTTTTTTAATGTCAGCGGCGGTCCCGATAAACCGGACATCTCTGATACTCTTCGCCGTAATCGGGGTTGCAGGTGTACTTCACCTGCGGGTCATTGGTGGCAAAGTGCTTGCCGCAGAGCTTGCAGACATACTCGTCATTGTCGTAGCTACTGAGGCAGCCCTTGCTGATGTAGTCCAGATAATAACAGCGAGCCATGATGTGTTCCTCCTTGTTAAAATTAAAAGTGTTTGGTTGGCTTCAGCCGCATGACGACGATTCGACCGTCATCCTTATATTCAATAGAATAATCCTCTCCCAGAATTTCCCTGATGGCTTCCGCCAGTGCGGCTTGTTGACGAACAAACACACAATCGGTAACGCCAAGATTCTGAATCGGATGATATTCATAGGAAAACGCTTTGCTATCGGTGAGTTCAGGGACACGATGCGCTAAAAAATCATAGCTGCGCACCATCCCGTCTGTACGTCCGGAGGCACCACTTTTGTCGATGACGATCTCCTCCGGATTGCGCTCCGTCCCGTCGCAAATGGTCTTTAGGATTTCCCTTGTCAACGGGCTATTTTTATACCGCTTTACCAGAGACGTTCGGTATCGCTCCGCTTCCTCTTCCGCCTGCTGTTTTCGCTTGCGATCCTGCATTTGCACGGCCTGCCACTGTTGTTCCTTTTCCGTCTTTTTTGCAAAATCCCACAGAGCCGAAAGTAGGAAAAACAGCACTGCCACACCAACGATTCCAATCAGCACTTCCACTCTTCATCACCATCTACTTTCCACAGTATTTTTTCTCATTATATCTATTTAAAATAGTTATGTCAAGAAAATATCCTAAATAACCGGATAAGATTCAGCAGACTATATAGTACAATTATCAAAAAGCGTGGAGGTGGGTCATGGAGAAGAAGCAGTTTGCCCGACGGATGTCACAGCTGCGGCAGGCCAAGGGCGTATCGGCTCGTGATATGAGTCTTTCGCTGGGGCAGAGCGCCGGGTACATCAACAACATCGAAAACGGCGTGAATCTGCCGTCCATGTCCACGTTCTTCTACATCTGTGAGTATCTGGGCGTGACGCCGGAGGAATTTTTTGCAGCAGAACTCGCAGACCCGGTACGTCTGTTGTCGCTGAGCAAATCCCTGCGGCGGCTCAGCAGCCGCCAGTTGGAATTGTTGGAGCAGCTGGTACAGGAAATGAAATAAATCGCTCTCCTCAAGGGGGAGGGCGATTTATTCTGTCTCGGATATTGCTGTAAGCGGACAGAAATCGCCCCGGAGGGCTTTGTGGAACACTCCGGGGTGATAATATCTTGTATTATTGTTACGAGAAATTACAATTCGTATATCTCCGTGAACTTCTTTTCCAGATAGGCCACGTACTCCTCCGGGCGGAAGGGTCCGCAGACGGACTCAAAGAGGGCCACAGGGTCCTTCATGCAGCCGTACTTCCAGATCTTCTCCTCCAACCAGCGGTTGATGGCGGTGAGCTTGCCGGAGCGGACGGCGGCCTCCACGTCCAGATCCTTCTGCATCTCCAGCAGATACTGTGCGCCGTAGGCGGAACCGATGGCGTAGGAGGGGAAGTAGCCGATGTTGCCGTTGGCCCAGTGGGAGTCCTGTAGGACGCCCTCCCGGTCGGAGGGGACATCCACGCCCAGATACTCCTTATACAGGCGATTCCATACGGCGGGCAGGTCGTGGGCGGTGATGGTGCCGGCGAACATCTGCTTTTCCAGCTCATAGCGGACCATGATGTGCAGGCAGTAGGTGAGCTCATCGGCCTCGGTGCGGATCAGGGAGGGCTGGGAGCGGTTCACCATACGGTAGAACTGCTCCTCCGTCACGTCCACCAGCTGCTCCGGGAAGTGCTCCTTCAGCCACGGCAGCAGGACGGAGCAGAAGGCCCGGCTGCGGCCGATGATGTTCTCATAGAACCGGGACTGACTCTCGTGGATGCCCATGGAGACGCCGTTTCCAAGGCAGGTGCGGGCCAACTCCCGGCCGGTGTGGAGTTCATAGAGGGCGTGGCCGCCCTCATGGACCACGGAATACAGGGAGGAGGCCACCCGATCGGCGAAGTAGTGGGTGGTGATGCGGACGTCGTCACGGGAGAAGTTGGTGGTGAAGGGGTGCTCCGTCTCGCCGATGATGCAGTGGTCCCGATCGATGTCCATGACATCCATGATGAAGTCGGAGAACTGGCGCTGGATGGCCACGGGGTAGTCCCGGTGCAAAGGGGCATCGTCCACTCGGTCGGCATGGGCGGTGACCTGTTGGATCAGCGGCACCAGCTTCTCCCGCAGGGAGGAGAAGAAGGCATCGCACTGGGCCACCGTCAGGCCACGTTCAAAGGTGGAGAGCATGGTCTCGTAGGGGGCCTTCTCCGGCTCCCAGTAGCCGGCCATGCGGCGGCTGGCATCGAACATCTGCTGGAGATAGGGCTCGAAGAGGGCAAAGTCATTCTTCTCCTTGGCCTCGTGCCACACGGCGTCGGACTTGGCGGACAGCTCCTGATAGGCTACGTACTCCTCCACCGGAACACGGTGGGTGCGGTCGTAGTCACGCCACAGCTCCTCCGCCTTCCGGCGGGTGACGGGGTCCAGCTCCTCACGGTTTTCCATAAGGGTGCGGAGCATCTCCACCGTCTCCGGGGCGGTGGTGAGCTCATAGCCCATGCGGGAGAGCTCTCCCAGAGTGCTGCCCCGCAGCTCCGCTGTCCCCTTGGGGGCAATGGTGGCGCCATCGTAGTACATAAGGCCCGTTGCGTGGTTCAGGGCAAAGGTGGCTTTCTCATAGCTTTGCAGCTTTTCCAGTGCTTCTTGGATGGTCATTGCGGTTCCTCCTTTTTCGTTGTAGATTCATCGGCGGGCATCCGAGCCTCCGCCCAGTCAGACAGCTGTTCCAGAATGGGCAGCAGGCGGCGGCAGTCCTCGGTGGGGGCATACTCCACCCGCACCGGCACCTCCAGATATTCCCGGCGCAGGATCAATCCGTCCCGCTCCAGCTCCCGCAGAGCCGAGGACAGCACGGTGTTGCTGATACCATCCAGCTTGCCCCGCAGGGCATTGTAGCGGATGGTCCCGGCGTTGGTGACGGAGCACAGGATCTGCACCTTCCACCTGCCGCCGATGAGGGACATGGCGTAGTGCAGGGGACATTTCTCCATACAGGGGCAGTCATAATGGGACACGGTCAGTTCCTCCTTACCTGCTCAGCTTTATCTGCGCTCTTGCGCTTTGGGGAGAATGTGTTATCATTATAGCAGGTAGCAAAACCGGAGTAAATAACCAAAAAGGAGAAAATCACCACTATGAACATCTATTTGCAGGGACTGACCATGGGACTGGCGTATGTGGCCCCCATTGGCTTGCAGAATCTGTTTGTCATCAACAGCGCCCTGACTCAGAAGCGCAGCCGGGTCTATCTGACGGCGCTGATCGTCATTCTGTGGGACGTCTCGCTGGGTGTCTCCTGCTTTTTAGGAGCAGGCGCCTTAATGCAGGCTGTGCCGTGGTTGCAGAAGGTCATTCTGGGGCTGGGCAGTCTCATCGTCATCTGGATCGGTATCGGGCTGCTGCGGTCCAGGGCATCGCTGGAGGGCGGTAAGGATGTAAACGTGCCGGTGTGGAAGCTCTTCACCACCGCCTTCGTGGTGACGTGGTTCAATCCGCAGGCCATCATCGACGGCACCATGATGCTGGGGGCCTTCCGGGCCAGCCTGCCCACCGGGGGCGATCTGCCCTTTATCTGTGGCTTCGGCAGTGCGTCGGTGATCTGGTTTCTAAGTCTCTCCACCATCGTATCGCTGCTGGGCAGCAAGTTCAACGAGAAGATGCTGAACATCATCAATAAGGTGTGCGGCGGTGTGATCATTTTCTATGGCTGCAAGCTCATCTGGAACTTCGTGCAGCTGATGGGCTGGGTGAAGTAAAATCGAAACAGCAAAAGAGGCTGGGTGAATACCCAGCCTCTTTTGCTTTGAGGAGTATGGAAAAGATAGGAAGATATCAGAACAGAAGGCCCCAGGCCAGGAAGCCCAGGCAGGCTACCAGACCCACGAACAGCAGGACCACCACCAGATAGCCCATGATGTCACGGGCAGACAGCTTGGCGATACCCAGCGCAGGCAAGGCCCAGAAGGGCTGGATCATGTTGGTCCACTGGTCGCCCCAAGCGATGGCCATAGCGGTACGGCCGGCGCCGATGCCCAGCTCTGCGCCGGCGGGCATCATGATGGGGCCCTGCACGGCCCACTGGCCGCCGCCGGAGGGAACGAAGAAGTTCACGATACCGGCTGCCAGGAAGGACAGCATGGGGAAGGTGACGTTGTTGGAGATGTTCACGAAGAACTGGGAGATGACACCTGCCAGAGACACACCGGTCTCATTCTGCACCACCATCATACCCATGATACCGGCATAGAAGGGGAACTGCAGCAGCACACCGGAGGCGCTGCCGGCGGCTTCCGCCACAGCGTCCACATAGCGGCGCAGGTCGCCGTGGAGCAGAATACCGAGGAACATGAAGATCATGTTCACGATGTTCAGGCCCAGCGTAAAGCCGTTGGTGATGAAGTAGTAGATGATATACACCAGAAAGGCCAGGCACAGGATGCCCCACAGGATCTTGGAATGCTCCAGCTTCTCAGCGGGGGTGTTGATCTCGTAGGTCTTATCCTCGTCCTCCACCAGCAGGGTGGGATCGATGGTGACGGCACGCTCCCGGTCAGGGTGCATGGCGTAGTTGATGAAGGGCATGGCCAGCAGTACCACGGCGCACATGATGATGTTCATGGGGTGGAAAATGGTCTCGGTGATGGCGGCCTGATAGGTGACCTCACCGAACTTGGCGCCGGTGACCAGCGTCAGGGGAATGGATCCGGAGAGACCGGCGTGCCAGATGACGAAGCCGGAATAGGCGGAGGCGATCAGCAGGGGATAGTCCACGGTGGGGACCCGCTTGGCCACCTCCTTGGCCAGCAGCGCACCGGCCACCAGGCCGAAGCCCCAGTTGAGCCAGCAGCACACGGTGGAGACCATGGTGGTGATGACGATGGCCTGCATATTATTGTGGCACAGACCAGCGGCCTTCCGCAGCACCTTCTTACAGGGCTTGGCGGAAGCCATGGCGGAACCCAGCACCAGCACCAGAGCCATCTGCATGGAAAAGGCCAGCAGACCCCAGAAGCCGTCGGAATTGCCCCATGCAGCCAGCACCTTGATGGGACCCATGCCGGTGGCGAACATGGCTGCCACATAGACCACAAAGGTCAGGATGACGGCAAACAGGAATGCATCCGGCAGCCAGCGGTTCACAACACGCACGCAAGCGTTGGTGAATCTCTTGAACATACTTTTTCTCCTTACATCTTGAATGCCGCCCGTGGCGGAACAACACACACATTGGTTGTTGATATTATTCTATCTCTGTAATAAAAAAATTGCAACCGTAAAGTTGACTAAAGTTTAACAATCAAAAAACTTATCTCGTCGTATATATTAACTATTATTTAACAAAGTTCGTCCGTTTATGCCGCTTATAGTACTGTATTGTAGAATAATTCTGCAGACTTTTTCGTGGAAACTGTGCAGGGCAGCGGAGTGTCTGTCAGGTCACGTGGGCAAATGGTACAATTTGGCAGTTTTTTGGGTGTGATACAAAATCCTCACGGAGCGGAGGTACTTCGGCAGGCAGGGTGCGAAAATTTTCTCATGATGGGCTTTTCCAGCCCTTCGGGGATAAAAAGGGCGCCGGGTGATCTGAACTGCACCCCATTTGTTGGACAGTATACAATTACATTTTATATAATTATTCTAACCATCGCACATCCGGCGAACACGGCATAGAGCGCAAGACCCCACACGCCACACGCCACACATACGCGTCCCGTGCGGTAAAAGAGGGATTGCCACCGGAAATGCTGCAGAAAATACTCGGACACGCCGATTATTCCACCACCGCAAACATATATACGCACATAGACGCACAGACACTTGTGGACGCTGTTACTAACAAATAAGAAATGAGCAAAAAAAAGAAAAGTCCCGGAACCGTAGTGATTCCGGGACTTTGACGTGTGGTGCACGGTACAGGACTCGAACCTGTGACCCCATGCACGTCAAGCATGTGCTCTACCAGCTGAGCTAACCGTGCGAACAAAAGTATTTTACCGGAAAGTCCCCTGTTTGTCAACACTTTTCTTGCCAATCTGAAAAGTTTTTGTTATACTGCTGTCAAAGAACATCGTAGGCGCACAAGGAGGAACACTTCATGGAGAAAATCGCACTGGTCACGGGCTCCTCCCGTGGCATCGGCCGGGCCGTGGCCACGGAACTGGCCCGGCAGGGCTGGGCCGTATGTATCAACTATCGGGAGAGGGAGGACTGCGCCCGGTCACTGGTGGAACAGCTCACCGGGGAGGGCTGCCGGGTGATGGCGGTGCAGGCGGATGTGGCCTGCCGGGAACAGGTGAATACCATGGTCCGGCAGGTGGAGGATGCCTTCGGCCCGGTAGCGCTGCTGGTGAACAACGCCGGTGTGGCGGGACAGGCCCTGTTTCAGGACATCACCGATGAGCTGTGGCACCGCTACTTCTCCGTCAACGTAGACGGCGCCTACCACGCCATTCAGGCGGTGCTTCCCGCCATGCTGCACCACCACGAGGGATGCATCATCAACACCTCCTCCATCTGGGGACTGCGGGGCGCCAGCTGCGAGGTCACCTACTCCTGCACCAAGGCGGCCCTCATCGGCCTGACCCGGTCTCTGGCGGCAGAGCTGGCCCCCACCCACATCCGGGTGAACTGCGTGGCGCCGGGCGTCATCCGCACGGATATGCTGGATGCCCTGCCCGCTGAGATACTGCCCCAGCTGGCGCAGGAGACTCCCATGGGCCGCTTGGGAACGCCGGAGGACATCGCCCACGCCGTGGCGTTTCTGGCCTCGGACAAGGCGGACTTCATCACCGGGCAGGTGCTGACCTGCGACGGCGGCTTTATTTTGTGAGAGCGGGAAAAAAGTACCCGTCGGAAAGCCATTGGTTTTCCGACGGGTCTTTTTTATTCCGGTATAGGCAAGCCGTGGAGCATCACCCGGCCGAAGCAGGTGAGGCTGCGGCCGCTGCTGGGGGGCAGGATCACGTCCGCATCCGCCCGGCGGCGGTTGAGACTGAACAGGTACACCACCCCCAGCGGGTCCCGGTAGTACTGCTTACAGAGCATATCGCCGTCCACGCAGAAGATGCCCACATCTCCCGCCCGCAGGGGGTCATGGTTCACGTACACCACCGAGCCGTCGTGGATATAGGGCTCCATGGAGTCGCCCTGGATCCGCACCGCCAACTCCGCCCCTGTGGGGACCTCACCGGTGACGGGCAAGGGCTCATAATCCTCCCCGAATACCGGGGCGGCATAGCCCGCTGCAGCCGGGGAGCAATACAACGGGATGACACGGGGCGCAGGCTCCGGGGCGGCGGCCTGCAGCTCCTGCTGCATGGTCCCCAGCGCATCCGCCACGGTGTGGAGGGTCTGGCGCCCGGAGAGGCCCAACCGTCGGTACTTCTCCAGCAGGCTCCGCTCCTCGTCGCTGACCCCCTCTCCCCCGCCCCGGTAGGCATCCCGATACAGATAGTTGGGCTCCACATGAAGGGCATCGAACAGCCGCAGCAGCACCTCCTCCTTGGGAGCGCTGACGCCGGTCTCATAATTGCCCACCGCCGACCGGGATACCCCCAGCCGGTCCGCCAGCTCCGAACGGGACAGGCCCAGCTCTTCCCGGCGCTTTTTCAGCTGATCGCCAAAGCTCATGGTCACGCCCTCCTTCGACTTCTTTCGACGGTTTCACTGTGATGCTACCATATTTCTTGTTTTCTGTCAAGGCATTTTAACAAGAAACTTGTTAATTCCCTCTTGACATAACAAGATTCTTGTGATATTCTTAATTCACTCACAAGAATACTGGCATCACAAGGGTATCATATCCAAAGCTACTGGTATTTAGAACCGCTGGGCCGGAGGATCGTTCCTGCGCCCCGTCGGAAGACGGCATCAGCTTCCGGGCAAAAGGAAAGCCGACGGGTCTTTTGCAAGACTCGTCGGCTTGGTGGGGGATGGTGGATTCGAACCACCGAAGGCGTTGCCAGCAGATTTACAGTCTGTCCCCTTTGGCCACTCGGGAAATCCCCCATATCAAATTGGAGCTGGTGGACGGATTCGAACCCCCGACCTGCTGATTACAAATCAGCTGCTCTACCAGCTGAGCTACACCAGCATTTGACCAGCGAATCTATACTACCAGATGAAGGCCCGTTTGTCAACAGTATTTTTGCGTTCCCGGCGAATTTTTTCGCCGTACATAGGAGGAACATGGGGAGATCGGAAGGAGGAAGTTCTATGACCTTGCAGGAAATGTCCCACGACTATGCCGCCAGCGCCGACGCTATCGGCGAGCGCATCCGGCAGCTGCATCAGCGGGCCCTGACGGCCCCGGACCCGGAGGAGGTGCTGTGTCTGCAGCGGCGCATCCGGGAGCTGATGCCCCTGCGGCGGCAGGCCCGTGAGCTGGCGTATCACACCGCCCACTACTATGACAGGGGGTGCCACCGCTATGCGGCATACCGTATCTGACGGCTCCGGCCGCTATGACCCGCTGGATATCGCCAGCCTGCAGCTGTGGCAGCAGGGACAGCAGGAGGACAACCGCCAGCAGATCCGGCGTCTGCTGGTGAATCTGCCCTTGGCGGTGGAGGAGGAGCTGACGCCCCGGCAGCGGCAGATGCTGAGGATGCATTTCACCCAGGGCAAACGGGTCACGGACATCGCACAGGAGCTGGGGATCAGCAAGTCCACGGTATCCCGAACGCTGGCACGGTGTACCCAGCGGCTGTACCGCACGCTGCGGTATAGTCTGTAACAGGAAGCCCTTCGGGGCGGCACAAAGGAACAGGGCCTGCCGCATAGCGGCAGGCCCTGTTCCTATATACTGCTATATCCCGTTATCAATAGCCCTTGCGGCGGTCCACCAGCCGCTTCAGGGGCCGGCCGGCGATGTAGTTCTCGAAATCCTCGCAGAAGAGAGCCACCGCCGTATCCCGTGTGATACCCAGCGACATGAAGCCGGAGAGATGGGGCGTTAGCAGAAGGTTTCTGGTGTTCCACAGGGGATGCTCCGGAGGCAGCGGCTCCGGGCGCACCACATCCAGCGCCGCACCGGCCAGCCGGCCGGCGTTCAGGGCCTCCATCAGGGCGTCCTGATCGATGGCGGTGCCGCGGCCCACGTTCACCACCACCGCCTCCTTGGGCAGCAGGGCGATGCGGCTGCGGGAGAGGATGCCCTCCGTCTCCGCCGTGCCGGGCAGGGCCATGGCCAGAATTTCCGTCTCCGGCAGCACCTGATCCAGCTGCGCCGTGGTGTACATGGCGTCGTAGGCATCGTCCACACGGCGGCCGCTGCGGGAGACACCCACCACGGTCTTGACTCCCATGGCCTTCACCCGGCGGGCAAAGGAGGTGCCGATATCGCCGGTGCCCAGCACCGTGACGCGGCTGCCGCAGACGGAGCGCATGGGGGGCTTCTCGTTGCTCCAATCGTGGCGGTGCATCCACTCCTGCACGGTGGGCATCTGCCGCAGCAGCATCAGCGTCACCATGACCATGTGCTCACTGATGGTCACGCCGTAGGCCCCGGAGGAGTTAGAGAGCATCACCTCCGGGCTGTGATACAGGGCATCGTCCTTCCACTGATCCATACCGGCATAGGAGCAGCAGAACCACCGCAGGGCCGTGGCAGCCTTCAGTTCCTTGGGAGGGACGGTGCCGTAGATCACCTCATACTCCCCTGCCCGATCCTGAGGCAGGTGGCCCTCGGTGAAATAATCCACGGTGAAGCCGGCGTCCCCGGCCATCTTTTCGATATGGGTACGGTGGCTGTCGTCCAGATAATCCGCCACCACTGCAAGCTTTCTCATCATGAATATACCTCCCAGATTTTTTCTGCGCAGCGCATACCGTCCGCTGCGGCGGACAGGATGCCGCCGGCATAGCCCGCCCCTTCGCCGCAGGGATACAGCCCCCGCAGCGCACTTTGTCCGCTCTCATCCCGCAGGATGCGTACCGGCGAGGAGGAGCGGGTCTCCACCGCCGTCAAAAGGGCATCCGGCTGGGCGTAGCCCCGGAGCTTCCGCTCCAGCAGTGGCAGCGCCTGTTCCATGGCCTCCGTGAGGAACGACGGCAGGCAGTCATGGAGGTCGCACCACGTGACGCCGGGGCGATAGCTGGGCAGCACCGCTCCCGGCCCCGTGGAGGGGCGGTGGGCCAGAAAGTCCTCCACCCGTTGGCAGGGGGCCAGAAATCCCCCGCCTCCCAGCCGGAAGGCCGCCGCCTCCAACTGCCGCTGCCACGCCACCCCCGCCAGAGGGTGATCCGTGCCGAAATCCTCCGGTGTGACGCCCACCAGCAGTCCGCCGTTGATGCTCTCGCCGCTGCGGGCGTAATGGCTCATGCCGTTGGTCACCACACGCCCCGGCTCCGAGGCTGCCGCCACCACCTGTCCGCCGGGGCAGACGCAGAAGGAGAACACGCCACGGCCCGCCGCCGTATGGCACGATAATTTATAGGTGGAGGCCGGCAGACACGGATGACCCGCATACTGCCGGTACTGGGCGGCGTCCATGTCCCGCTGGCGGTGCTCGATGCGGACCCCCACGGCAAAGGGCTTGGCCTCCATGGGAACCCCGGCCTCGTACAGCATTTGGAATGTATCCCGTGCGCTGTGGCCCGGCGCCAGCACCACCGCCCGCACCGGCAGACGATACGTCCCCTCCCCTGTCCGGACGTGCAGCCCCGTCAGAACGCCATCCCGGCTCTCCAGTCCCTCCAGCCGGTGGCCGAAGCGCATCTGCGCCCCCAGCGACAGCAGCTCCTGCCGCAGGTTTTGCAGAGCAATGTGCAGCATATCCGTCCCCACATGGGGCTTGGCATCCGTCAGAATACTCTCCGGCGCACCGCATCGCACCAGCTCCTCTAAGATCCACCGGTGGCGCAGATCCTTAGTGCCGGTGTTCAGCTTCCCGTCGGAGAAGGCTCCGGCTCCCCCCTCCCCAAACTGTACGTTGGACTCCGGGTCCAGCACGCCGGTGCGCCAGAAGGTCTCCACGTCCCGTTGGCGGGTAACGGTATCCTGTCCCCGTTCCAGCAAAATGGGGCGCAGGCCGCACCGGGCCAGCACCAGCGCCGCAAACAGGCCGCCCGGCCCGGCGCCCACCACCACCGGCGGCACCTCCGGCGGAGACAATATCTCCGGCAAAGCGTACCGCTCCGGGGCGTACCGGCTGACCCGCCGGTCCCGGCAGCGGCGCAGCACCTGCTTCTCCTGCCGCACTTCCGCCGCCACGGTGCACACCAGATGCAGCTCCTCCCGTGCATCGATGGAACGGCGCAGCACCTGCACCGACAGCACGTCCTCCTCCGGGATGTGCAGCAGCCGGGCTGCCTTCCGGTGCAGGGCCGCCTCCTTCTCCTCCGGGGTCAGCTTCAAGCCCTCCAGCTTCAGCACGGCGGCACCTCCTTTACAAAATGTTCAAAGAAAAATCCGTTTCTTAAAGCTTACATTAAGCTTTCCGGGTATGATAATAGACAAAGAAACGGAACGGCGCTAAACATCATAGCACAGTTCCCCGCCGTGGGCAATATCCCAAAAGGAGGTTTTTCATATGTCCAACGAGTTTCATGACGAGAACAACCTGTATCACTTCAGCTATCGTGATCCCAACGCAGAATCTCACGCAGAGTCTGCGGCGGGGTCCATCGTGGAGCCCGCCGCCGAGCCGGTGGTGACAGACACCCCGGTGCAGCCCAAGAAGCACCACGGCGGTGTAGGTCGTGTGGTGGCCCTGATCCTCAGCTGTGCCGTCATCAGCGCAGCCTGCGGCTTCGGCGGTGCCATTCTGGCCCAGAACAGCAGCCGCACCGGCAAGACCACTGTGCAGCAGAGCAACCGCACCGCCGCTACCGTCAACGTCAAGAAGGTGGACGGACAGACGCTGATGAGCCCCTCCGAGGTGTACGCCTCCACGGTCAACAGTGTGGTCTCCATCAACTGCTCCGCCGTGTCCACCAACATCTTCGGCCAGCAGACCGAGTCCGCCTCCTCCGGCAGCGGCTTCATCTACACCGCCGACGGCTACATCGTCACCAACCAGCACGTGGTAGCCAACGCCAGCTCCATCAACGTCACCCTCTATAACGGCGACACCTATCCCGCCACGCTGGTGGGCAGCGACAGCGACTACGATGTGGCTGTGCTGAAGATCGACGCCAAGGATCTGCCGGCTGTAACGCTGGGCAGCTCCACCGATGTCAACGTGGGCGACACGGTGCTGGCCATCGGCAACCCGCTGGGTGAGCTGACCTTCTCCATGAGTCAGGGCATCGTATCCTGCGTGAACCGTGCCATCAACGTGGAGGGCACCCCCTTCAACATGATCCAGGTGGACGCCTCCATTAACCCCGGCAACTCCGGCGGCCCCCTGATGAACCTGTACGGCGAGGTGGTGGGCATCGTGTCCGCCAAGTACTCCAGCTACGCCAATACCACGGTGGAGGGGTTGGGCTTCGCCATTCCCATCAACGATGTGCAGTCCATCATCAAGGACATCATGGAGAACGGCTCCGTCGGCAATAAGGCCTACATGGCCATCACCGCCGGCACCATGACCCAGCAGATGGCGGCACAGTATAAGATCAACGCCACCGAGGGCGTGTTCGTCTACTCCGTGGAGGACGGCGGCGCCGGGGATAAGGCAGGGCTGAAGCTGGGCGACGTCATCACCAAGCTCAACGACACTCAGATCACCTCCATGGAGGATCTGTCCGCCGCCAAGAAGGGCTTCAAGGCCGGGGATACCGTGACCCTCACCGTTCTGCGTGACGGCAAGGAGATCACCACCCAGCTGACCTTCGACGCACAGCCCCAAACCACCGACGACACCGCAGACAGCAGCCAGAGCGGCGACAACAGCTACAATAACGGCAATAACGGCTACAGCGGAAATGGGTACAGCGACCTGTACGACTACTTCTTCGGCCGTCATTGATCGATGAAATAACGAAGCTTTCTTCGAGTCTCTCTCTTTCTCATATGCAGCGGGGGCGTGTACCGTCTGGTACACGCCCCCGCTGCGCCGTTTTATGTACGAGGCTTCCGCAGGCCGCTCAGCAGCAGGGCTGCCGCACCGACGCCGGCGCAGCCGGTGAGCCACACGCTGGCGCCGTCCACTGCCTCCGCCGGATCCAGCAGCACCACGACGCCCACCACAAAGAGGAAGGCCAGCACGGCCCCTAAAACCGTCAGGGCGATCCGCCCGATCCTACTCAGCGGCGGTGCAAGACGGCGACCGTAGTGCAGGCAGCACCCTCCGGCCATCGCCGGAAAGGCCGCCGCCGCCAGCCAGATGATCCGGTCACCGGCGCTGCCCTCCCAGAGCCCGGCTCCCATGAGTATGGCGTAGGTCACCAGCGCCCAGCCGGCGATCCGTTGGGTTCTGCCGGTCTTTTCCAGCCGCCGGACCGCCTGACGGGCCTCCGGGACCTCCTGTGCCGCCTGACGGTACAGCTCCAGTGCCTTTCTCCGATCCCGTGGGACGCCCTGTCCTGCCTCATATAGGCAGCCCAGATCGTACTGCCCCAGCGGCAGGCCCCGACGGGCCGCCTCCTCGTACCAGTGAGCCGCTTGGGCATCGTCTACCGGGCAGCCGCTGCCCTTTTGGTAGCAGTATCCCAGCGCCACCGCCGCCGGGCCGTCTCCGCCCTCGGCGCTGCGCCGGAAGCAGTCAAAGGCCTTGGCCTCGTCCTTTTGGCAGCCCTTCCCCTTCTGATAGCACCGGCCCGCCTGCCGCAGAGCGCCCATGTGTCCGGCCTGTGCCGCCTGCTGGTACAGCTCCAGCGCACGGGCCGGATCCTGCCCGATGGCGTCGCCGGAGAGCAGCATATTCCCCAGGGCATAGGCCGCCCTCACATGGCCCCGGCGGGCTGCCCGGTCATAGAGATCCGCCGCCAGATAGGGGTTGCGCTCCAGCCCGACGCCGTGCTCATAGCACCGGGCCAGCGCTGCCATGCCGTTGGGATAGCTCTGTCCCGCCGCACGGCGGTACTCCTGCGCCGCCTGCTTTTCATTCCGATCGATGCCCCGGCCGTCCTCCAAGTGCAGCCCCAGCAGGAACTGTCCACGGGCAAAGCCTTGCCCTGCCGATGCCCGGAACAGGGCCGCCGCCTTGCGGTCGTCCTGCTCTACGCCGAGGCCCTCCCGGTACAGCACGCCCAGATTACACTGCGCCGCCGCCATACCGGACTGCGCCGCCTGACGGTACAGCTCCGCCGCACGGCGGATATCCTTCTCCACGCCACGGCCCGCCTCATAGCACAGCCCCAGCTCGTTCATGGCCCGGATGTTCCCCGCCGAGGCGGCCTGCTGAAAGAGCTCCGCCGCCTGCTTCTCGTCGGTCGCTGTCCCGTGACCGTACAGATAGCACAGCCCCAGCTGCATCACGGCGTCGGGATAGCCCGTCTGCGCCGCCTGACGGAACCACTCCACCGCCTGAGGCGGCGACTGATCCACCCCCATGCCGTCGTCGTAGCAGTGACCCAGGAACAGCTGCGCTCTGGGCAGACCCAGCTCCGCTGCCTGACGAAACAGCTCCGCCGCACGGCGATCGTCCTTCTCTACGCCCTTTCCGGCGTGGTGCAGCACGCCCAGAGCACACAGGCCCTCGGCGCTGCCGCCCTTCCCGGCCTCCTGATACAGAAGCGCCGCCTTTTTAGCGTCCTGCTCCACGCCGTTGCCGAACTCATAGCACAGGCCCAGCAGGAACTGCGCCCGTGGATGTTGCTGCTCCGCCGCTTGGGTGAAGAGCCGGGCCGCCTGCCCATAGTCCTTCTCCACCCCCACGCCGAAGTAGTACATGGCTCCCAGATTGCACTGTCCCTGTGCATAGCCCTCCTCCGCCGCATGGCGGTAGCACTGGATGGCCCGGTCCAGATCCTTCTCCGTTCCCTGCCCGTTTTCGTAGCACACGCCCAGATCGCACACCGCCGGCAGATAGCCCAGCTTGGCACTCTCCTGAAACAGCTCAAAGGCCCGCACCGGGTCACGCTCCACGCCGGTGCCGTTGTCATGGCACACCGCCAGCCAGTAAAGAGCCGTGGGGTCGTCCGGCTCCGTGCGGCTGAACCATGCAAAGGCCTTGTCCGGGTCCTTCTTCACGCCGCCGGTGCCGTAAAAATAATGCAGTCCCATCTGCACCGCTGCGGCGCAGTCACCATTCTGGGCCGCCTGACGGCAGTTCTCCAGCCGCTCCTGCTGCTCCCGCCGGTGCTGATCCGCCAACCGCAGCATCTCCGGGGAAAAGAACACCACATCTGTCTTTTCCGGCTGCCGGTTCTGCTCCATCCGTTCATCCTCCATACGTTCACGCCTCCTTCCGAGGGATTTGTCATAATAAGTGATTGTACCACACTTTTCGCCGCCGCGCAAATTCCCGCAGAAAGAAAAACGCCGGGCGGTGACCCGGCATTTTATAGGGTTCTGACAGAGCGCCGGGGCGGCAAAAGCCGCCCCGGCGGATGCGATTTGACAGGCTTAAAGCTGTTTCTTTCTCCGGCCATGGGCCCGCTGGCAGGCTTTTACGATCTCCACCACGGGGATCACCAGCACCGCCAGACCCAGCGCAATCCCGTACTCCGTCCAGCTCACCGGCGTAAATCCGAAGGCGTTGGCGATGAAGGGTACCTCCAGCACCACGGTGGTCAGCAGCAGACTGCCGATCATGGCCAACCACAGCACCTTGTTGTGACTGGGCAGGCTGAACACGCTGCGCCGCTGAGAGCGCATATTGAAGCTGTGGAAGATCTCGCACATACTCATGGTCAGGAAGGCCATGGTCATGCCGTCGTCGGAGACGCCCTTGGGCATTTCGAAATACCCCACCTCCATGCAGTGGCCGATGATGTAGGAGACCAATGTGATAACGGTAATGAGGATGCCCTGATAGGCGATGTCCCAGCCCAGACCACCGGCGAAAATGCCGTCATCAGAGGGACGGGGCGGCCGCTCCATCACGTCCGGCTCCTCCCGCTCCAGGCCCAGTGCCAGCGCCGGGAAGCAGTCGGTGATAAGGTTGATGAACAGCAGATGCACCGGGTTCATCAGGGTAAAGCCCAGCAGCGTAGCCACGAACACGCCCAGCACCTCGCTCATATTGGAGGCCAGCAGGAACTGGATGGCCTTGCGGATATTGTCGTAGATACGGCGGCCCTCGCCTACAGCGCCCACGATGGTGGCAAAGTTGTCGTCGGCCAGCACCATATCCGCCACATTCTTGGTGACGTCGGTGCCGGTGATGCCCATGCCCACACCGATGTCGGCGGACTTGATAGACGGGGCGTCGTTGACGCCGTCGCCGGTCATAGCCGTCACGGCCCCCCGCTTGCGCCATGCGTTAACGATGCGGACCTTATGCTCCGGCTGTACACGGGCGTACACGCTGTACTTCTCCACCTCCTTGGCCAGCTCCTCGTCGCTGAGGCTGTCCAGAGCGCTGCCGGTAACGGCCTGCGAGGGATCGTCCAATATCCCCAACTCCTTGGCGATGGCCACGGCGGTATCCTTGTGGTCGCCGGTGATCATCACCGGCCGGATGCCTGCCGTGCGGCACTGCTGGATGGCGGCCTTCACCTCCGGACGCACCGGGTCGATCATGCCCGCCAGACCCACGAAGCACAAATCTTGCTCCAGATACTCCGGGCTGTCGTCCTTGGGCAGGCCGCCCTCCCACAGGCGGATGGCCGCCGCCAGCACACGCAGGGCCTTATCCGCCATGGCCTTGTTCTGAGCCAGAATTTCCTGCCGCTTCTCCTCGGTCATGGGCAGCATTTGGCCGCTCTCCTCATACCGGGTGCAGCGGCGCAGCACCTCATCCGGTGCGCCCTTGGTGTACTGAATGAAGCCGTTATCCATGCGGTGGATGGTGGACATCATCTTCCGGGAGGAGTCGAAGGGGGCCTCCGCCGCACGGGGCTGCTCCTGCTCCAGCCGGTTCTTATCCAGCCCGCTGTCCACGCCGAAGCGCACCAGCGCCGCCTCCGTGGGCTCGCCCTGCACCGTGCCGTCGGGATTCTCCACGGCGTCGTTGCAGAGGGTCATAGCGGTACCCAGCAGTCCCTCCGGGCCGGTGTGCTCCACCACCGTCATTTTATTCTGTGTGAGGGTACCGGTCTTATCGGAACAGATGACCTGCGTGCAGCCCAGCGTCTCCACCGCCGTCAGACGGCGGATCACAGCGTTGTGCTGGCTCATCTTGGTGACACCGATGGAGAGCACCACCGTCACCACCGTGGCAAGGCCCTCCGGAATGGCGGCCACCGCCAGCGACACTGCCACCATGAAGGTCTCCAGCACGCTCTCCAGCGTCAGGGAACCCGCCACCAGCAGGTCAAATACAAAGATGAACACGCAAATGGCCAGCACCATCTTGGACAGGGTGCTGCCCAGCTGGGTCAGCTTACGCTGCAGGGGCGTCTCCTCCTGCTCCGTCTGGGCCAGCACACCGGCGATCTTGCCCATCTCCGTGTCCATGCCCGTGGCGGTGACCACCATGCGGCCCCGGCCGTATACCACCGCCGAGCCCATGTAGGCCATGTTCTTCCGGTCGCCCAGCGACACTTGTTCCCCGGCGAGGGGCTCCGTAAACTTGCTGACGGGGACGCTCTCGCCGGTGAGGGCTGCCTCCTCGATCTTCATGGAGGCGCTCTCTAAAATGCGCCCGTCCGCCGGGACGGCGTCGCCCGCCTCCAGCAGCACCACGTCGCCGGGTACCAGCAGGCGGCTCTCCATAGTCACCTGCTGCCCGTCCCGCAGCACCTTGCAGGTGGCGGCGGTCATGGTCTGGAGAGCCTCAATGGCGGCCTCCGCCTTGCTCTCCTGCACCACACCCAGAATGGCGTTCAGCAGCACCACCATCAGGATGATGATGACCTCCGTAAAGCTCTCATGGGACAGGATATTGGTCACGGCGGATACCGCTGCCGCCGCCAGCAGGATCAGCAGCATGGGATCCTTCAGCTGCTGCACGAACCGCTGAAACAAGGTCAGCTTCTCCGCCTCCTTCAGGCGATTCTCCCCGTGCTCCCGAAGGCGCTTCTCCGCCTCCTGCGCCGAAAGGCCCTGCCGGTCTGTCCGCAGGCCCTCCAGCACCTGTTCCTTTGTTTGGGTGTATTCCTTTTGCATCCAACCACTCCTTCTTCGGGGGTCCTCCCCCCATCTCCATTTTACCCACCCGGCGTAACAAAAAAACTCATGCGCAGGCCGAAGCCCACGCATGAGTCTCATTCTTTCAAAGCAGTCCGGGCGCCTGAACGCCGGTTTGACGAAACTGCCTCACTCCGCAGGCTGCGAAGTGGAATTACTCCCCCAAGGTGGAAGATGTTCACTTGACTGGTACATAATATACCCATTTTGGGACCATTTGTCAAGTGGATATCCGTCCTGCCTCTGTCCACTTTGGTCGGATGTTGACAAGCTTCCCCTTTCGTGATACGATACTCCCGCACTTCGACAGCTTTCGACGAAGGGCAACAGAGAAAATCATATGAAACGAAAGGATGGTAGCTATGAACTATCTGAACATCAACCTGGGTGCTTTCGGCATCATCGCCACGATCCTCGCTATCGCCGCTACGGTGGTAGCTTTTGTGATGATCGTACCGGAGAGAAAGCGGGAGAAGCTGGGCCGCTTCGGCAAGTTCCTCCACGACGCTGTGAACTTTAAGTTCCTGATCGTGGAGAAGATCCTGCAGGCTCTGTACATCTTCGTGACGGCCTACGTCATTCTGTGCGGCTTCTTCATGCTGTTCATGGCTCCGGAGACTTGGACCGGCCGTCACTGGCTGGGCGGCTACGGCATCCTGCTGATGGTGCTGGGCCCCATTGCGGTACGTCTGTGCTATGAGCTGCTGATGATGGCGGTCCTGCTGCTGAAGAACGTCATCTCCATCAACCGCAAGCTGAAAAACCAGAACGAGCGCAGCGCCGACGCCGACCTGTTCGCCGTGCCGGAGCTGCACCGTACCCAGCCCGCTAAGCCCGCTGCTCCGGTAACGCCCGTGGCTCCTGCGGCTCCCGCCCAGCGGTCGACTCCCTTCCAGCCCGCTGAGCAGGCGGCTCCCGTGGCGCCCAGCTTCTGCACCCGCTGCGGCGCTCATCTGGATGAGAATGGCCACTGCCCCAACTGCGATCAGGAGTAAGCTTTTCTTGGAAAGCGTTTTTTAGAACAACAGTCCCTCCACCTTATGGTGGAGGGACTGTTGCTTGTTGTGGCTATGGGGGCGTTTTTTATATTTTGTCTCCGGTGGGTAGCTTTCTGCCAATAGCGGCAGAAAGTCTACACCGTCGTGTCAGCCGATCTCCAGCCACGTTGTGGCATGGAAACCGGGACACTTCCCCGAAACCACCTCGCTGTATCCGCCTGTGGCGGATACAGCGAGGTGGTTTCCAAAGAACGCCGGCAGAAACCCATGGTTTCTGCACCTCCTTTGCTGCGTGCTTCGCCCGGTGGAGGAAGACGGGGTACACCTTCATTGCATTGCGCTCAGTTTTCGATGGAATTTGTATAGGCAATCAAAAGGCACAAGCATAACTTATGCCCTTTGATTGCCTCTCACTCCGAGGAGTGAGAGGACTTGGAAAGGGGTTTGGACTTATACAATAATCAATCCTTGCTTACGACAACCATACCGTCTTTAAGCGTAGCTGTATAGCCTTCAGGACAATAATTCCGCATAAACTCCACTGTCTCATTCCCATAGCTACCGCCCATTACGACTGTACCCTGCGCATAATTCTGCACATAAAGGCTTCCCTGAGGGCCGGTAAATGTACCACCGTTGATCTCCATCTTTGCACCGCCGTTGGAAATGGCAACGTATTTGTCAGAAATGATTTTGCCGCCGTTAATCGTTGCAACACCGGTTGAGTCATTGGACAATCCCCAGTAACCGGTACAATGTAATGTACCATTGTTCATTGTCAGAGTGCCACCAGCGCAGTTTTTAAAACCGTTTGGACCGGCCTCCATTTCGATGTTGTTGATCGTCATGGTAGCTTTTTGTTCGCCGGGATTTATATAATTCCAACCGTTGACAATGGCAAATGATTGACCGTCTTCAGCAATCACTTTACCGCCGTTGAAGGTCATGGTACCAAAGTTTTCCACAGTGTGCCACTTGTTGTCCACCCCAGCCGCGCGGGTGAAGGTACCGCCGTCTATCACGCAAACAGCAGCGTTACGAAGCGCAGATGTATTGGCTTTTGACGCAACGATCTTTCCATTGCCACTGCTGTCCTTTATGCACAGCGTACCATGGTTCAAAATCGCATGGGAGTCGCCGCCGGTCAGCGTAAAACCATTAAGATCCAGCGTGACATCTTTACCCTGGGGAACCGTAAGACTTCCGGCAATATTGCCTTCCAGCTTCGCAGACACAGGTTCAGTGGCGTTATTAATCAGCTCCTGGAGAGTATCCATGGCAACAATCGGATACTTCGCATCCTTATCGTAGGTGTTGCCGAGGCTGTCGTTCTCCACGGTGTCCTGCGTAGCCGCAACGGTGATGGCGATGCCGTCGATGGACTCGTTCATGTACTCGTTGCCGGCGGACTCCTTCATGTGGCCCTTGATGGTGAACTCGTTGCTCTCACCGGCCTTCAAGTGCTGTTCGGCACCCATCGCCACATCCCCGATGGTCCACTCGATGGCCTCGTTCAGCTTGGCGCTGCCGTTGATGCCGGTGATGGTCACCTTGTACTTCAGGGCCAGATTGCCGTTGTTGACGACACGCAGCTCCGGCAGGGTATAGGTGCAGCCCGGCTCCCACAGAACCTGCTCGCCCGCAGCAGCCTTGACGAAGTCCAGCGTCTTGCCCTCGGCAGAGACCCACTGGCCAGCGGCATCCTTCATTTCCAACGCCACATCCAGCTTACCGGCCTGAATCTTGTTGACGCCGGTGGATGCGGTGTCGGTGAACCATGCGAAGGTAGCGCCTACTAGCATAGCCAGGCACAGAACCATGGCCACGACGCTGCCCAGCAAGGCCCGTTTGGTGCTCTTGCGGTTTGTCATAAGTATCTCCTCCTATTTTTTGCGTGTGGGGCTCTTGGCTGGCAGGCTTTTGTAGCGGGACGCCGCAAAAGGGATACGGATCCTCCTGTCGGGGCTGCGCCTCTCCTCAGGATGACACTCCCTTTGAACACCCCTTATCGTTTCTTAGAAACGATAAAAAGCCCACGGGCTTTTGGCCGCACGCTTGATAGTTGTATCATAGCACCGTGCTTGACAGAATTCAAGTACTTTCTGCAAATTCCGGGGGTTTTTACCGCATTTTACCGCTCCGCAAAAAGCCCGGCAGACCGAAGGTCTGCCGGGCTTTTATTCATTCGTCCTTCCCCTCCTGACGGGACAGAGCGGCGCAGAGATCTGTAAAGTAGCGGTAGAAGGGCAGCAGCTCCCGGAAACTCTCCAGAATCTCCTGCGGCAGCTGGGGGCTGAAAATACGCTCGTCCAGCGGGGCCTCGCATTGCAGGGACAGGGATTTTTTCTGATACCACGGGCGCAGGAGGTCGGACACCTGTCCCTTGCTGCGGGCATACTCCGGGCCGGTGAGCCGGAAGGTCTGCTGGCGGTCAAAGCGGTGCACCAGCTTCTCCAGCGGCTTGGGGTCGGCGTCGATGCGCTGGCGGTACAGGGCCATGAGGGCCGGGGCGGCACACCAGAAGCCCATGCCGTAGCTGTAATAGTCCGGGGCAATTTCAAAGTAGAAGGTGGGGCGGCCGGTCCAGTCCTGATCGCCGGTGCGGACACAGAGCCACAGGTGATCCTTATAGGGTCCCTGCCCATGGAGGCGGCGGGCATCCCGGTAGATGCGGCTGACCTTCAGTATCAGCGGTTCGTGGGGCAGCATGGCATGAAGGCCGTCGTAGAGCTGCTCTCCCAGCGCACGGGTGGGGGCCAGCAGGTGGGTCTGGTACTGCTCTTTATGCTCCTGAAACCAGCTGCGGTCGTTATTGAAGCGGATGCCCCAGAGAAAATCCACCGTCTGCTGGTCATAGCCTTGAAACATCATCATATCCTCGCTTTCCTGACGGAAGGGCATCCGGAGCGAAACGCTCCGGCTGTGGTTCTTTATCGCTGCTGATAGGCACGGATACCCAGCGCCAGCAGATCCATGGCACGCTCCAGATCCTGCTGCTTCAGGACGTAGGCAATGCGGATCTCGTTTTTGCCCTTGCCGGGAGTGCCGTAGAAGGGCTCGCCGGGGGCGAACATGACGGTATCGCCGTGATCCTCGAACTCCTCCAGCAGCCACTGCTGGAAGGTGTCGGCATCGTCCACCGGCAGAGCGGCCATCAGATAGAAGGCGCCCTTGGGACATTTACAGACCACGCCGGGAATCTGCTGGAGCTTGCGGACCACCGTGTCACGGCGGCGCTTATACTCCTCACGGGCGGCGGCGAAATACTCCGGCCCCACCTGATACAATGCGGCGGAGGCCAACTGATCCAGCGTCGGCACCGCCAGACGGCACTGAGCATACTTCATAGCGTGGGCCATGAGCTCCCGGTTGCGGGAGATGAGGCAGCCGATGCGGGCGCCGCAGGCGGAGAAGCGCTTGGACACCGTGTCGATGAGGATGACGTTCTCCGCTGCGTGGGTGAACTCACCGAAGGACTGGAGAGGCTCCCCGGCGTAGACAAACTCCCGGTAGGCCTCATCACCGATGAGGAACAGGTCGTGCTGCCGGGCCACGTCCACCAGCATCTCCATCTCCTCATGGGTCAGGACGGTGCCGGTGGGGTTGCCGGGGTTGGTCACCAGAATGGCACGGGTGCGGGGGGTGATCTCTGCTTCGATGCGGCGGCGGTCGGCGTAGAAGTATCCCTCCTCCGGGGAGGTGGACACCGGGTGGATCACGGCGCCGCAGGTGCGGGCCATGGTGTTGTAGTTGGGGTAGAAGGGCTCCGGGATGAGGATCTCGTCGCCGTCGTCGAGAATACAGTTCATGGCGATCTGGAGCGCCTCGGAGCCGCCGTTGGTGATGAGGATGTCCTCGGCGGCGAAGTGCATATCCAGCGCAGCATAGTAGTCCCGGATGGCCTCGATGAGGGCGGGGACGCCGGGAGAGGGTGCGTACTCCAGCACCGGCTGGTCAAAGCTGCGGACGGCATCAAAGAACGCCTTGGGGGTCTCGATATCCGGCTGACCGATGTTCAGGTGATAGATGTTCCGGCCCTTGGCCTCGGCGGCCACCGCATAGGGGTGGAATTTACGCATAGGCGACAGGCCGCATTTCTGCACTTTGCTGGAAAACTTCATGGGGACTCCTCCTTTTCTGATGCTGCGGGACAGGGGTTCCGCTCCCGGCCCGGTTACAGGAAAAGCAGAGCCGAAGCTCTGCTTTTCGGTGCAAAGTCAATGCTTCTCAGTTCATCTGTCTTCTGCGGGACAGATTCACCGTTCCGTCCTGCATATCGCCCAGAGAGTCCAGACTCTTGCCGGTACCCTCCGCCACGCAGGAGATGGCGTCCTCCGCCACCACCGTATGGATGCCGGTGCGGGCGGTGATCAGCTTGTCGAAGCCGTCCACCAGACTGCCGCCGCCGGTCATGACGATGCCGTTATTGGAGATATCCGCCACCAGCTCCGGGGGCGTGCGCTCCAACACGTTGTGGACCGCCTCCAGGATACGCTCCACCGGCTCCTCGAAGGCCTCCATCATCTCGGTGGAGTTGACGGTGATGGTCTTGGGCAGGCCCGTCATCAGGCAGCGGCCCTTGATCTCGATGGTGGCCTCCTCCTCCTTGGGATAGACGCAGCCGATCTCCATCTTCATCTGCTCCGCTGTGCGCTCACCGATGAGAATGTTATGCTTGCGGCGCATATATTTGACGATGGACTCGTTGAACTGGTCGCCGGCCACCTTGATGGAGGCGGACTCCACCACGCCGGAGAGGCTGATGACGGCGATGTCGCTGGTGCCGCCGCCGATATCCACCACCATATGGCCGTCGGGCTTGGTGATGTCGATGCCGGCGCCGATGGCCGCCGCCACGGGCTCCTCGATGAGGTAGACACGGCGGGCGCCTGCCTGACGGCCGGCGTCGATGACGGCACGCTCTTCCACCTCCGTGATGCCGGAGGGGACGCACACCATGATCCGGGGCGGGAACAGGTGGAAGCCGCCGGTGACCTTGCGGATGAACTCCTTGAGCATCCGCTCCGTCATGTCGTAGTCGGAAATGACGCCGTCCCGCAGGGGGCGGATGGCCACGATGTTGCCGGGAGTACGGCCCAGCATGGCCTGAGCCTCGGCACCCACCTTCAGCAGGCGGCCGGTATTCTTGTCGATGGCCACCACAGACGGCTCGTTAAGCACGACGCCCTTACCCTTAATATAGACCAGTACCGATGCGGTACCCAGATCGATCCCGATATCCTTTGCCAATGAACACATACGCTGCACCTCGTTTTCTTCTGTTATGGGACACGGCTGCAGGCAGCCGATTCTTCTCTAAGCTACAATTATAAAGGCGCTTTCCGCATTTTGCAAGAGTGTTTTCCCGGTTTTATGGCTTCGTAAACAAATGTTCACAGTTTTTTAGGAAATCACGTCCCGCCGCAGACAAGTCCCGGTGCTATTGTGCGCCGTTTGCGGCATTTCCATACCGGCGGTGTCTCGCCGCATGCCGCATTCCCCTTAATCAGTGCTCCTCCTCGGTGCGGGCCAGCGTCAGGCACACCACGTCGGCGGCCCCGGCCGCCCGCAGCACCCGGACGCACTCGGTGAGGGTGGAGCCGGTGGTGACGATATCGTCGATGAGCAGGAGACGCTTGTCCCGGACGTTCTCCGGCAGGGCCTCGTAGACTCCCAGCACGTTGGCCCGGCGATGCTCAGCGTCGGTAAGCCCCGACTGGGCGGGGTTGTCCACCGCCTTGCGGAGGGTCTCCACCGGGGCCACGTGCCAATCCACGCACAGGCTGGCCGCCAGCAGACGGGACTGGTCAAAGCCCCGCTGCCGCAGGCGCTTGCGGCTCACCGGCACCCACGTCACGGTGTCAAACTCGCCGGGATACCACCGGGCGGCGCAGTCGGCCATCAATCGGCCGAAGCAGTCCAGTCCGCCGGTGCGGCCCTGAAACTTGAAGCGGAGGATAGCCTCCCGGACGGGGCCGGTATAGTACAGCGGCGAGGCGCACCGCCCGAAGGTCCCCTGACACAGGGCGTTCTCCCCGGTATAGGGCAGAGTCCTTTCGCAGCTGCCGCACAGCAGGCGGCCGCCGGTGACGGTCCCGCAGAAGGGACATTTCCGGGGAAAGAGAAAATTCCCCAGCTGCTTTTGCAGCCGGTTCAGATCATCCTGAAGCGCCATCGCTGCCACCTCCCTGCATGAGTCTGCGGCGCAGGCCGCTGTATCGCCGGGCCTGCCGGTCGTTTTCTGCCATTTTTCCGGGGATCACATCGTCCCCCACCATTACCAGCAGCTCTCTGGCCCGTGTGATGGCAGTATACAGCACCCCCCGCACCATGAGAGATGCGGCGGCAGGTGCGCTGACCAGCACCACGGCCCGGTACTCGCTGCCCTGCGCCTTATGTACCGTCATGGCATAGGCCATGTCCAGCTGGCCCAGCAGATCCGGGGTATAGACACTGGTGCGGTCATCGAAGCGGATGGTCACCAGCTCGCCGCCGGGGTCGATCTCCTGAATGACCCCCACGTCGCCGTTGAAGATGCCGGTACCCATCTCGCCGTCGTCCTTCTGCCAGAGAACGTCGTAGTTGTTGCGGGTCTGCATGACCCGATCCCCCTCCCGGAAGGTCAGCTCCCCCCACGTCTTCTGGTGCTTGTCCGGGGCAGGGGGGTTCAAAGCTGCCTGCAGCGCCCGGTTCAGGCTCACGGTGCCGGTAAGGCCCCGGCGGGTGGGAGACAGCACCTGAATCTGATCGGCGGGGATGCCCATGTTGTCCGGCAGGCGGGTGCGGCACAGGTCCACCACCGTCTGCACCAGACGGTCCGGGGCCCGGCGGCACAGGAAAAAGAAGTCGTTCTGGCCGCTGCCAAGCTCCGGGGGACGGCCGCTGTTGACGGCGTGGGCATTGCGGATGATGGCGGAACGCTCCGCCTGACGGAACACCTCCGTCAGGGACACGGCGGCCACTGCGTGGGAGCGCAGCAGATCCCCCAGCACGTTGCCGGGGCCAACGGAGGGCAGCTGGTCGGGGTCCCCCACCATCACCAGACGGCAGCCGGGCTTCACAGCCTCCAGCAATGCCTGCATCAACGGCAGGTCCACCATGCTCATCTCGTCTACAATGACGGCATCGGCCTCCAGCGGCTCTTTGCCGTTTTTCTTAAACACCGTCTCGCCGGTGAGCTCGTTATAGGTCATACCCAGCGCCCGGTGGATGGTCTGGGCCTCCCGGCGGCACAGCTCGCTCATGCGCTTGGCGGCACGGCCTGTGGGGGCCAGCAGCAGCACCTGAAGGCCCATGCCCTCGAAAAGGGCCACGATGCCCCGTGTGGAGGTGGTCTTGCCGGTGCCGGGGCCGCCGGTCAACAGCAGCACGCCGGTGCGGGCCGCCAACTCCACCGCCTGACGCTGCTGAGGGGCATAGGCGATGCCCTGCTGCTCCTCCATCTCCCGGATCAGCTTCTCCACGCCCCGGCCCTGTGACCGGGGGGCATCCCGCAGCGCCAGCAGCCGCCGGGCCGTCTCGCTCTCTGCCAGATACATCCGGCGCAGGTAGCAGGCATCCACCCGTGCGATCTGTTCCTCCACCACGGCGCCACGGCTCTCCAGCGTATCCAGCGCCTGCTCCACCAGCTCCGGCGGGGCGCCGATGAGCTGTTCCGTGGCCGCCAGCAGCTTGGGGCGGGGCAGGAACACATGGCCGTTGCCCAGATTGTGCTCCAGCTCGTACAGCACTGCCGCCTCCGTGCGGCAGGGACTGTCGCCGCCGAAGCCCATACTCAGAGCGATCTCGTCCACATCGGCAAAGGCTACGCCGTAGCGCTCCCCCGCCAGCAGATAGGGGTCCGCCCGGAGGCGGGGCAGCGCATCGGCTCCGTAGGTGCGGTACAGCCGCATGGCCAGTTCCACCGGCAGCTCGTACCGGGCCAGAAACTCCATGACCCGACGCAGTCCCGTCAGCTCCCGGAAGGCGGCGGAGATCTCCATGGCCCGCTTGGAGGTGATGCCCTTGACGGTGCTCAGCCGCTCCGGCTCCTCCTCGATAACAGCCAGCGTCTCGCCGCCGAACCGCTCCACCAGCCGCTCCGCCGTGGCAGGGCCGACGCCCTTGATGATGCCGGAGGAGAGGTAGCTGATGAGTTCCTCCTCCGTCTCCGGCATCAGACGCTCCACCGTCTCGGCGGCGAACTGCTGACCGTAGGAGGGGTGGCTGACCCACAGGCCGTCGGCGGTGAGCTTTTCACCGGGGGCCACGCAGGGGATACATCCCACCACTGTCACCAGCTCACCCTCCTCCGTCAGCAGGCCCAGCACCGTATAGCCGTTCTCCTCATTCTGGAAGATCACGTGTTGGACGGTTCCCTCCACCGTGCAGCGCTCACCCATAGCTCGTTCCTCACTTCAGATAATTTTCCAATTCCTCCGCCGGGCAAAGCTGCACCCGGCTGTATCGCTGCGTCAGGCCCTGCGCCAGACGCAGTCCCGTCTCGTCCAGCCCGCAGTCCGCCAGCAGAATGGGGGTCTCCCCCGTCGTGCGCTGCTCCATGGTCAGGCGCAGAGCCCGCTCCAGCGTGGCCCCGTCGCCCCGGACCGGCAGCACCAATATAGCCTCCGCCACCGGCCTATGACGGCGCAGCAGCGTCTCTGCCAGCAGCCAGAGGATGGTGCTCACGCCCACCGCCGCCAAAAAGGCGATGAGGCCGTCTCCCATCAGTTCCATGCCATCACCTCATGCCATTGTATGCAGAAGGCGGGAGGGCAGGTGTCTCGATGCCAGCTTATCACATTTTCTCCGCCGCCGCAACCGGCGCAGACAGTCAGAACAGATACTTCTTCAGATACTGGCCGGTGTACGAGGCCTCGCAGGCCGCCACCGTCTCCGGAGTACCGGCGCAGACGAGGGTTCCTCCCCCGGCGCCGCCCTCCGGGCCCAGATCGATGAGCCAGTCGGCGGACTTGATGACATCCAGATTGTGCTCGATGACCAGCACCGTGTTCCCGGCGTCCACCAGCCGCTGCAGCACCTCCAGCAGCTTTTTCACATCGTCGGAGTGCAGGCCCGTGGTGGGCTCGTCCAGAATATAGAAGGTGCGGCCCGTGGCACGGCGGGACAGCTCCGTGGCCAGCTTCACCCGCTGGGCCTCACCGCCGGAGAGAGTGGTGGAGGACTGGCCCAGCTTCACATAGCCCAGTCCCACATCGCAGAGGGTTCGAAGCTTTTCAGCGATCCTCGGCACCGGGGCAAAGAAGGCCAGCGCCTCCTCCGCCGTCATATCCAGCACGTCAGCGATGCTCTTGCCCTTGTACTTCACCTCCAGCGTCTCCCGGTTATAGCGCTTGCCGTGGCACACCTCACAGGGGACGTACACGTCCGCCAGAAAGTGCATCTCGATCTTCAGCAGACCGTCGCCGGAGCAGGCCTCGCACCGGCCGCCACGGGTGTTGAAGGAAAAGCGCCCCGGCCCGTAGCCACGGGCCTTGGCCTCCTGCGTGGCGGCAAAGAGATTGCGTATGTCGTTGAAGAGATTGGTGTAGGTGGCGGGGTTGGAGCGGGGCGTGCGGCCGATGGGGCTCTGGTCGATGCCTACCACCTTGTCCAGATGCTCCAGCCCCTCCATGGCGGTGTGCTTGCCAGGGTGGGTCTTCATGCGGTTCAGCTCGGTGCCCAGCCGCTTATAGATGATCTCGTTGACCAGAGAGGACTTGCCGCTGCCGGAGACGCCGGTGACGCAGGTGAAGGTCCCCAGCGGCACGGAGATGTCGATGTTTTTCAGGTTATTCTCCCGTGCGCCCCGCACCGTCAGGAGCTTCCCATTGCCGGGGCGGCGGGCGGCCGGCACCTCGATGCGCTTTTTCCCGCTGAGGTACTGGCCCGTCAGGCTGTCGGGATCGGCCATGACCTCCTCCGGCGTGCCGGCGGCCACCACCTGTCCGCCGTGGGCCCCGGCGCCGGGGCCGATGTCGATGAGATAGTCAGCGGCCCGCATGGTGTCCTCATCGTGCTCCACCACGATGAGGGTGTTGCCCAGATCCCGCAGGCGGCAGAGGGTAGCCAGCAGCTTGTCGTTGTCCCGCTGGTGCAGGCCGATGGAGGGCTCGTCCAGAATATACAGCACCCCCATCAGGCTGCTGCCGATCTGCGTGGCCAGCCGGATACGCTGGCTCTCGCCGCCGGACAGGGTACCGCTGGAGCGGGACAGGGTCAGGTAGCTGAGGCCCACGGACTGCAAAAAGCCCAGCCGGGAGCGGATTTCCTTCAAGATCTGTGCGGCGATGAGCTGCTGCGTCTCCGTCAGGGTCAGGCCATTGAAGAAGGCCAGCTCCTCATCCACCGGCAACTCCGTAGCCTGCCAGATGGACAGGCCACCCACCGTCACCGCCAGCGCCTCCGGCTTCAGACGGCGGCCCTGACAGGCCGGGCAGGGGCATTGGGACATGAACTCCTCGATCTCCCGCTTGCTGGCGTCGGACTGAGTCTCCTGATACCGACGTTCCAGATTGTTGGCCACCCCCTCGAAGGGCTGATATAATACGCCCTTGCCACGGGGCTGGTCATAGTGCAGCTCCAGCTTCTCGCCGCCGGTGCCGTAGAGGATGATCTGCCGCACGGACTCCGGCAGCTCCCGCACCGGGGTTCGGAGGGAGAACTGATATTTCTTGGACAGGGCCTCGAAGTACATCCGGCTGATGCCGTCGGAGCGGATGGAGTTCCAGCCGCTGGCAGTGATGGCTCCGTCCAGAATGGAGAGGCTGTCGTCGGGGATGATGAGGGCGGGGTCCGCCTTCAGCTGCATCCCCAGCCCCGTGCAGGTGGGGCAGGCGCCGTAGGGGTTGTTGAAGGAGAACATCCGGGGCGTCAGCTCCTCGATGCTGATGCCGCAGTCGTCGCAGGCGTAGTTCTGGGAAAAGACCAGATCCTGCTCCTCCCGCAGCAGATTCACGATGACGATGCCGCCGGAGAGGTGGGACGCCGTCTCCACGGAGTCCGTCAGCCGCTGGCCAAGGTCGGGCCGGACGATGAGCCGGTCCACCACGATCTCGATGTGGTGCTTCTTGTTCTTCTCCAGCGGGATATCCTCCGACAGGTCATAGAGGTTCCCGTCAGCCCGCACCCGGACATAGCCGGAGCGGCGGGCATCCTCCAGCACCTTGGCGTGTTCCCCCTTGCGGCCCCGGACCACCGGCGCCAGCACCTGAATCCGAGTCCCCTCCGGCAGGGCAAGGATCTGGTCGATGATCTGGTCGATGGTCTGCTGGCGGATCTCCTTGCCGCACTTAGGGCAGTGGGGGGTGCCGATGCGGGCCCACAGCAGGCGGAGATAGTCGTAGATCTCCGTCACCGTACCCACCGTGGAGCGGGGGTTCTTGCTGGTGGTCTTTTGGTCGATGGAAATGGCCGGGGACAGCCCGTCGATATAGTCCACATCGGGCTTATCCATCTGGCCCAGAAACATCCGGGCGTAGCTGGACAGGCTCTCCACATACCGGCGCTGGCCCTCGGCGTAGATGGTGTCAAAGGCCAGCGAGGACTTGCCGCTGCCGGAGAGGCCCGTCAGCACCACCAGCTTGTCCCGTGGGATGGTGACGTCGATGTTCTTGAGGTTATTCTCCCGTGCGCCCTTGATATAAATATGATCCTGCATGGTGTTTTTCTCCTGTTGATCTCCGATTTATGCGAAGCGATAGGGGTCGGCCACCCGGCGGCTGCCGCAGAGGGCGCAGGCCATGCGCCACATGGCCCGGCCATGGATGCGGTCATGCCACACAAAGCGGCGCAGCACCTTCCGCAGCGTCCAGTCCTCGTCATAGCTGCCGTGGAACACGGCATTGTGAAGGTACCGGGGCTGTCGCTCCAGTGCGGCGAAGCCCGCCCGGCGGCAGATGAGGATATCCGGCTCGTTGCCGACCTCCACCCCGATCTCTCCGAAGTAGTAGGCGTTGACGTTTTTCGTATGCCGGTACATCTCCTCCGCCGTCAGGGGGACGTCCCCGTAGAAGGTCTCCCGCTGGGGGAGGGTGGTGTGTGTCTTGTCGGGGATGGAGCGGTACAGCGTCAGGAAGTCCTCCGCCGACCGCAGGGCCAGTGCCTTCCGTGCTTCATACTCCTCCGCCGTCAGGGGGCGGTGCTCGGAGGGCAGCAGGATGTCGCTGTCGGCATCGTGGACGTTGAGAGGGCTGACCGCCTCCTGCGTGACAACTCCCACCGCCGGCACCGGCGGCAGACCCAGCCAGCGGCGATAGGCCGTCAGCTCCGCCGGGAGCTTGGAGAGCGCCGCCTGCTGTGTCTCGCCCCGCAGGGCCAACCCCACCGGCTCCTCCGCCCACAGCAGGTGGCCCCGGTCATTGTGCTCGTCGATAAAACGCAGCTGCATCCGTCATTCCTCCGTGATGATGTCCGCCGTATCGGCCCTCACCAGCGCCAACAGTGCCTTGGGGTCGCAGGCGATCTGGTGTCCCAGCTTCCCCGCCGACACCATGATGACAGGCAGGCTCGCCGCCGTCTCATGGAACACCGTGGGGAACAGCTTTTTCATGCCCACGGGGCTGCACCCGCCGTGGACGTAGCCCGTCAGGGGCAGCAGTTCCTTCTGAGGCAGCATGGCCACGGACTTCTCCCCCACGGCATGGGCGGCCTTTTTCAGGTCCAGCGTGGCGGCCACGGGGATATCGAACACGTAATAACCGCCGCTGGCCCCACGGGCCACCAGCGTTTTGAACACCGATGCCGGATCCTGCCCCAGCGAACGGGCCACGGACACGCCGTCGATGCCGCTCTCCGGGTCGTAGGTGTGGGCGGTATAGGGGATCTTCTTCTGATCCAGCACCCGCATGACGTTGGTCTTTTCCTCTTTATGCTTTGCCATGATGTATCTCCTTATGTCAAATACCATATGCCGTCCACCGTCCGGGCATAGAGCCACAGGAGCAGCAGGTGAACGGGATAAAATGCGTAGCACAGCCACTGGATGGGGCGGCTGCAATAGCCCCGCCGCCCGTCATAGAGCCAGATGAAGGCAAGGCTCACCAGTGCGTACAGTTCGATGCTGACGCCGCCTACGCTGGCGACACAGAACACCGCCAGTCCCGCCAGCTGGATCAGCCGGTTCCCACGGGACAGGTGGAACAGCACAATCAGGGCCATGCCCCAGCCGCCGTAGTCCGTATGGCAGACCTCCAGCAGCCAGAAGGCTCCGGCAAACGCCGCCGTGGCCGCCAGAAGGTGCAGGGCGTCCGGGGTCCTCTGCGCCCAGTCCGCCGCCCAGCACACCAGCGCCCCGGCCAGCAGTGTCCACAGGACATTCTGGTAGCCGAGGTACAGCACTTGGCCGTTGAAGGCCAGATCGAAGGGTACCTCCGTCAGCACCGCAAACAGCAGCAGCCGCAGGGCGTACCGCCGCCTGTCATGGGTGCGGATGCAGCCCTCAGCGATCTGAAAGGCGAAGATGGGAAAGGCGATGCGTCCCACGCATCGCAGCCACAGGATCCACGGAAACAGGACGTACCCCATATGGTCCACCAGCATGGTGGCCATGGCGATGTATTTCAGGGTCATGGCGCTGAGCCCGGCACGCTTCTCCGTCATAGCGCTCCCCTCCTCATACCCGGCGGCGACGGCCATGGGCCGCAGCGGCGGCACGGGCCTCCCCCTCAGCGGCGTAGGCCGCCACGTCGAAGGGCTCCGGCACGGCGTCCGCCCGGAGGTACAGGGGATGATGGGGATGTCCTGCCGCAGAGCGCTTGCCGCAGGTGACCCACCGGGCGCCGGCGGCCTCTCCCAGGGCGATCATATCCCGCAGGCAGGGCCACAGGTAGTCCCGCTTCTCGATGATGGTCCCCCAGGCCGCCCACACCACCGGATCCGGTGTGCGGGAGAGAATGTAGGCAAAGGCCCGCATATTCTCCCGGTGCAGCTCCGGGTTGCAGGTGCGCTCCATATCGTCGGGGGAGGTGGCCCGCTGGGCATAGACGTTGAACATGATGAAGGAGTCAAAGCCGCTGTTGCGGGCGATGCGCTCCACGCTTTTCAGGGTGGGATCCAGCGCACCGGGCCGGGCGGTAGAGGGGTTGATGCCCACGCAGATCAGAGGCTTTTTCCCCCGTGTACCCAGAATGTACCGGTACTCGGTGTAGGTGTTGGGGACGAACAGCCACCGGTCCACGTCGTAGTCCCGGTTGGGCTGCTGGGCCAGCGCCAGCTGGCGGTCAAAGGAGATATCCCCCAGTTGGCGGATATCCACGGTGGGTATATGGGCCATAGCGCCTCCTGTTACTTCTGGCCCCGCAGCTCAATGATCTGGTCACGCAGCAGGGCGGCGTATTCGAATTCCAGCATTTTGCTGGCTTCCTTCATTTCCTTTTCCAGCCGGCGGATGGTGGCCTCCCGCTCGGCGTCCGTCAGCTTGCGGCGGGCAGTGGTCTTTTCCTCCTCCGCCGAATGGGAGATCTCCAGCACCTTCCGCACGCTCTTGCGGATGGTCTGAGGGACGATGCCGTGGGCCTTGTTGTAGGCGTCCTGCTTCTTCCGGCGGCGCTCCGTCTCGGTGATGGCCGCCTTCATGGAGGGGGTGACGGTATCGGCGTACAGCACCACCAGTCCCTCTGCGTTGCGGGCGGCCCGGCCGATGGTCTGGATGAGGCTGGTCTCGCTGCGGAGGAAGCCCTCCTTATCGGCGTCCAGAATGGCCACCATGGACACCTCCGGCAGGTCCAGTCCCTCACGCAGCAGGTTGATGCCCACCAGCACGTCGAACTCCCCCAGCCGCAGGTCCCGGATCAGCTCCATCCGCTGGATGGTGGCGATGTCGGAGTGCATATACCGCACCCGCAGGCCAAGGCCCTTCATGTGGTCCGTCAGATCCTCCGCCATGCGCTTGGTGAGGGTGGTTACCAGCACCCGCTCGTCCCGTGCGGCACGGATCCGGATCTCCTCCACCAGATCGTCGATCTGGCCGGTGACGGGCCGCACCTCCACACGGGGATCCAGCAGGCCCGTGGGGCGGATCACCTGCTCCACGATCTGGTCGGCTCCCTCCCGCTCGTACTCCCCCGGCGTGGCGGAGACGAACACCGCCTGACGGAAGCGCTCCTCAAACTCCGGGAACTTCAGGGGGCGGTTATCATAGGCGCAGGGCAGGCGGAAGCCGTACTCCACCAGGCTCTCCTTCCTGGCCCGGTCGCCGTTATACATGGCCCGCACCTGAGGTAGGGTCACATGGCTCTCGTCCACAAAAAGGACAAAGTCCTCCGGGAAGTAGTCCAGCAGCGTGGTGGGCGGAGAGCCCGGCTCCCGGCCGGAGATGACCCGGCTGTAATTCTCGATGCCGGTGCAGTAGCCCAGCTCCCGCATCATCTCCACATCGTAGCGGGTGCGCTGGTCGATGCGTTGGGCCTCGATGAGCTTGCCGTGATCCTCAAAGTAGGCCTTGCGCTCCGCCAGCTCCCGCTCGATCTCCTGCACCGCCCGCTCCATCTTCTCCTTGGTGGTGACGTAGTGGCTGGCGGGGTAAATGGCCACGTGCTGCAGCACCCGCTGGGCCTGACCGGTGACGGGGTTGATCTCCGAGATGCGGTCGATCTCGTCCCCAAAGAACTCCACCCGAATGGCGTAGCCGTTGGCGTACACCGGGTAAATCTCCACCGTGTCCCCCCGGACCCGGAACATATTGCGCTCAAAGGCCACGTCGTTGCGGTCGTAGCGGATCTCCACCAGCTTCCGCAGCAGCTGCTCCCGTGGGTACTCCTTCCCCTGCCGCAGGGAGATGACCATGTTGGCGTAGTCGATGGGATCCCCCAAGCCGTAGATGCAGGACACCGACGCCACCACGATGACGTCTCGCCGCTCAAAGAGGGCTGCCGTGGCGCTGTGGCGCAGGCGCTCGATCTCGGCGTTGATGGCGGCGTCCTTCTCGATGAAGGTATCCGTGTGGGGGATGTACGCCTCCGGCTGATAGTAGTCGTAGTAGGAGACGAAGTACTCCACGGCGTTTTCCGGGAAGAACTCCCGGAACTCCTCGCACAGCTGGGCCGCCAGCGTCTTGTTGTGGGCCAGCACCAGCGTGGGGCGCTGCACCTTCTCGATGACCTTGGCCATGGTGTAGGTCTTGCCGCTGCCAGTGACGCCCAGCAGCACCTGCTGGCGCAGGCCGTTCTCCAGTCCCTCCGCCAGCTTTTCGATGGCCTGCGGCTGGTCGCCGGAGGGGGTATATTCCGAAATAACTTTGAACTGGGGCATGGAATGGGCCTCCTGCAATTTCAGTGTATATCACTTTATTTTACCACAAAAATCTCATATGTAAATATGAATTTTGAAACAAATGTTCTGATTTTGTGGAGGGAAAACATGGCAGCGCCCCGCTCCATCCGGAGCGGGGCGCTGGGGGAATTTCCTTTCGAGTGGGTCAGCCGTACAGAAGGCCGCTGGCCTCCATGGAGACGAAATCACCGTCGGCCACGATGATGTGGTCCAGCAGGCGGATATCCATGGTGGCCAGAGCGTCCCGCACCTGCAGGGTGGCGGCCCGGTCCTCCGCCGACGGCAGAGCCACACCGCTGGGGTGATTGTGGCCCAGCACCACGCCTGCGGCGCCGGACAGCAGGGCATTCTCCACCACCTGCCGGATGCTGAGGGAGGTCATATCGGCGCTGCCTTGGGACAGGCATTTGCAGGAAAGCACCTTTCCCTTGCCGTCCAGACACACCTGATACAGCAGCTCCCGGCGCTGAGCATCCAGCAGGTCCATGAAGTAGGCACCGCAGCGCTCCACGGAGTTGAGGATGCGTTCGGCAGAGACGCTGCGCCGGGCGCACCGCTGGGCCGCCGGCACCAGATTCAACAGCACGGCGGCATTCTCCCCGATGCCGGACACCTGCATCAGTGCCTCCGGCGGAGCCTGGAACACGGCGTCCAGCGTACCGAAGTGCTGGATCAGCCGGTGGGCCAACTCGTTGGTGTCCCGGCGGGGGATGGCATAGTACAGCAGCAGCTCCAGCACCTCATGATCCGCCAGACCGTCGGCTCCCTGCTTCAGAAAGCGCTCCCGCTTACGCTGGCGATGCCCGTCGTGCAGTCCCATGTGTGCTCCCCCCTCCCGGCTTCTTGGGGAAATTATAGCATGACGGCCGCCGGTTGACAAGCGGGATGCCGCAAATCTCCACGGGAGGCATCCGGGGCTTTGGAGCAAAAAACAGCGCCCGTGCAGAGCACGGGCGCTGTGGAGTTCGACACGCAGAGGCTTAGCCGACGATGTTCAGAGTGACATTCTCGGTGCTGGCCAGATTGTCGTAGTTGTTGTCGATGGCGATCTTGCCGTCCTTGATGTCCTGCAGCATGACCTTGTAAGAATCAACGCTCCACTTGGTCAGGGACCAGGTAGCAGTGGGCAGACCCACGGCGTTCTCATTGGCACCCAGAGAGGTCTGGACACCGCCGATGGAGGCGAACTCACCGGCATAGAACTTGCCCAGAGCCCACTGAGCAGAGTCAGCCAGGCCCTTCATGGCGGAGGTGATCACGGTGGGGGACTCACCAGACTGGTCCACGTCCACGCCGACGACCTTGCCCTCCTCAGCGCCGGCAGCAGCGGCGACAGAGGCGAACATGGAACCGCCGCAGGCGAAGATGACCTCAGTGCCAGCCTGATACCAGCCGGCGGCCATGGTCTGCAGCTCGGGGGAAGCGGAGAAGCTGGCACCATACTGCCAGGAGTAGTTGATCTCTACCTTCTCGTTCAGCTCCTTGGCAGCGGCGTCAGCGCCCTGCACGAAGCCATAGCCGTAACGGCAGCAGGCGGGGTTGTTGCCGCCGCCGCCACCGGTGAAGCCCAGCTTGGTGTAGCCTTCCTTGACAACAGCGTAACCGGCCAGATAGCCGCACTGCTCTTCCTTAAAGGCAACGCCGGCAATGTTCTTCAGAGCGGGGGAATCTTTCACATCGGCTTCCTCACCGACGGGATAACCATCAATGAAGACAAAGGACACATCGGTGAACTGCTTGGCCGCCGTACGCAGAGCAGCCTCCTGCAGATAACCGGCGCAGACAACCACCTTGGCGCCGTTGTCCACGGCGGCCTTCATAGCGGCGAAGCGGTCATCATCGGTGGCCTCACTGCCGTTGGCGGGCTGATAGTACTTGTAGGACAGGTTGTTGTTGGCGGCGTACAGCTTCACGCCGTCGTAAGTACCCTGGTTGAAGGACTTATCCTTCAGCTGACCCACGTCGGTGACGAAAGCCACCTCGTACTTGCCGTCGGAGGAGGTCATCTCATCCTGAACCTTATCGGGGTTGGTGATGACGGTGGGGGTCTTGTTGTCATCCGGGTTATCCTTCTTGCCATCGTCCGTGTTCTTGTTGCCGCAGGCAACCAGAGCCAGAGCCATGACAAGCGCAAGGATCATAGCGAGAACTCTTTTCATGATTGTTCTACCTTCCTTCATTTATTCGGGCAAAGCTTGCCCGTTCAGGTGCATTATAACAGATATGACAGAAAAGGGCAAGCCCTATTTGCAGGGTCTGCTGCATTTTTCACCATGACAGGGTTCAGAAAAACTGATGTTTCGGCTGCAAAACCGACTTTATTGGGCCATTTTCACCGCTGCCTCCAGACCGATCTTCATCATATTGGTGAAGGTGGTCTGGCGCTCGTCGGCGGTAAGCTCGGTACCCAGCACCAGATTGTCGCTGATGGAGCAGATAGCCAGCGCACGCTTGCCCAGATAGGCGGCGGTGCAGTACAGAGCAGCGGCCTCCATCTCCACGGCCATGACGCCCATCTTCTGCATCCGGGCGTTGCGGCCGGCGGCGTCATAGAAGGTATCGGAGGAGTAGAGGTTGCCCACGGGCATCTTCACGCCCAGCTCACGGGCCGACTCCACGGCGGCCATCAGCAGATCGAAGTCGGCAATGGGGGCATAGTGGACGCCCAGCTCATACTGGTCGGCGAAGCTGGAGTTGGTGCAGGCACCCTGTCCGGCCACCACACTGCCCAGCTCCAGATCGGCCCGCATGGCTCCGGCAGAGCCCACACGGATGATGTTCTCCACGCCGTACTGGGTGTACAGCTCGTGGGCGTAGATGCCGATGGAGGGCATTCCCATGCCGGAGGCCATGACGGACACCGGCACGCCCTTGTACGTACCGGTATAGCCCTGCACGCCACGGACGTTGTTCACCAGCACGGGGTTTTCCAGAAACGTCTCGGCAATGAACTTGGAGCGCAGGGGATCGCCGGGCATGAGCACGGTCTTGGCGAAGGCGCCGGGGGCGGCGTTATTATGGGGGGTAGGCATAGATGGTTCCTCCTTTTATTCCTGTTCCATGGCCTTCACGGCCTTGACAATGCGGCTGGTGCCCAGACGGTCGGCCCCAAGGGCCACGAAGTCACGGGCGTCGTTGAGGTCGGCGATGCCGCCGGCAGCCTTGATCTTCACATGGGGAGCCACATGGGCCTTGAAGAGGGCCACATCCTCACGGGTGGCGCCGCCTCCGCCGAAGCCGGTGGAGGTCTTGATGTACTCGGCGCCGGAGTCGGACACCACACGGCACATCTCGATCTTCTCGGCATCGGTGAGCATACAGGTCTCGATGATGACCTTCAGCAGCTTGCCGTGGCAGGCAGCCTTCACGGCCCGGATCTCCTCCAGCACCTGATCGTAGAGGCCGTCCTTCACCCAGCCGATGTTAATGACCATATCCACCTCGGAAGCGCCGTTGTTCACGGCGTCCTCCGCCTCAAAGCACTTGGCGGCGGTGGTGTCATAGCCGTTGGGAAAGCCGATGACGGTGCAGATGGCGATCTTGCCGTCCACGTACTCTGCCGCCCGCTTCACATAGGAGGCAGGGATGCACACGCTGGCGCAGCCATACTTGACGCCGTCGTCGCAGATGGCCTTGATCTCGTTCCAAGTGGCACTCTGGGCCAGCAGAGTGTGGTCCACCCTGGCCAGAATAGACTGAATCTCTTGGTTCATAACAGTTGTCTCCTTTCATAAAAAGGGCGCGCTCTATCCGCACGGGGAGGACGTTCTCCCTTTGTTTTGTGCGTGGATAGTCCATAGATATGCATTATCATATCAGAAAAACCGTCCTTTGTAAACGGCGGAATTGGCCGGGGATGAAAAAGGGACACGGCAAACCGTGTCCCTTGCAGATCATGCTTATACGTTGAAGCGGAAGTAGATCATGTCGCCGTCCTTGACCACATAATCCTTGCCCTCGGACCGCAGCAGGCCCTTCTCCTTGGCGGCGGCCACGCTGCCGCCGCAGGCCATCATCTCGTCGAAGTTGATGGTCTCCGCCCGGATGAAGCCCCGCTCGATATCGGAGTGGATCTTGCCCGCCGCCTGCGGGGCCTTGGTACCCTTGCGGATGGTCCACGCCCGGCACTCGTCCTTGCCGTAGGTCAGGAAGGAGATCAGGCCCAGCAGATCATAGCTGCACTGGATCAGGCGATCCAGACCGGACTTTTCGATGCCCAGATCCTCCAGGAACATGGCCCGCTCCTCCGGATCGTCCAGCTCGGCGATGTCCTGCTCCAGCTTGGCGCAGATGGGCAGCACCTGTGCGCCCTCCTTCTGGGCCAGATCACGCACCAGCCGGAAGTAGCGATCGTTCTCGTGGTCGGCAAAGCCCGCCTCGTCCATGTTGGCGGCGTAGATGATGGGCTTCAGGCTCAGCAGGTCGCAGGTCTCCACCAGTGCCCGGTCGTCGTCGCCGCAGGAGAAGGTGCGGGCGGATTTTCCGGCGTCCAGATGCTCCGCCAGTGCCTTGAACACCTCCGCCTCGTGGAGGAACTTCTTGTCGCCCTTGGCGGCCTTGGCGGCCTTCTCCACCCGGCGGTTCACCATCTCCAGATCCGCCAGGATCAGCTCCATGTCGATGGTCTCGATGTCCCCCAGCGGGTCCACCGGCACGTTGGTACCGGCGTCAGCCACCACGTGCATGATGTTTTCGTCGTCGAAGCAGCGCACCACATGGACGATGGCGTCGGTACGGCGGATGTTCTCCAGAAACTTGTTGCCGAGGCCCGCTCCCTGACTGGCCCCCTTCACCAGACCGGCGATGTCCACAAATTCGATGACGGCAGGGGTCTTTTTATCGGGCTGGTACATCTCCGCCAGCTTGTCCAGCCGCTCATCTGGCACGGCCACCATGCCCACGTTGGGTTCGATGGTGCAGAAGGGGTAGTTGGCGCTCTCGGCGCCGGCGTTGGTGATGGCGTTGAACAGAGTGGACTTTCCCACGTTGGGCAGCCCCACGATACCTAATTTCATAGTTTCCTCTATCTCCTTATTTTTTAAGGGTTTTCGGCACTTGAACGGCGCTTACTGTACCATTACTGTACCATTTTGATTTTGCTGCACTTTTTCAAATTGTAATACGGCTTTTGACATGGAATCGTTCGTCACATGAACATACCGATCCATTGTTGTTTTGATGCTGGCATGACCCAGCAGCTTTTGCAGCACTTTGGGCTGTACGCCGCTTTCGATCGCTCTTTTGGCGTAGGTATGGCGTAAATCGTGCACACAGAATTTTTCAATTCCTGCTTCGTCGCACAGAGAGAAAAGAGCCTACTGCAACGACATAATTATAGCAGATAGGTTCTTTTCTCTCAAGCTGTTTTTACAAATTATCTTTTGCCGTCAGATCACCAACTTTTGACTGATGTACTCTTCAAACTCCCGACGCTTGGCCAGCTTTTTCGTCCCAACGAACAAGACAAATGGGCAGTTGGGGCTGCGGAGCATACTGTCGATCTTGTTGATGCCGATGTTGCTGTACTCCGCTGCTTCTCTGGCGGTCAGCGTCATTTTGAGGTGGATGGGGACGGTGAGGATGTTGTCCAGGGAAATGTCCCCTTTCGTGGTGCTTATGTAGACAAATAGAACTCGATTTCGCGGCTGCGAGGGAAATCGTATTGCCATGCGGCTTTGGCGGTGCGGGGAGGCTTGTAATTCAAGGGCTTTTCGCCCCTGAATTGTCTACGCCCGTGCGCCGTTTGCGGGCGGATTTTCTTGCTCCTGATTCTCCCTCTACTTAGCTAAGTGAATCAGCGGCCGGTTTTGTCCCAGATTTCTTGAAAAAGTTTCGGAGACGGCGAAACAATCTCTGTGCGCTGCTTCAAATTGCCCTTTCTGCTTTCCAACGGACAAAATGATGCGGAGAGTCACGGTTTTGCCTCACGAGTGGTTGCCTCTCACTTTACAACGGACAGAATTTCTGCAAATGGGGGGGTAGCGCAAAAAAATTTTCCTTCCATAGCGAAAGCGGCAGATATGGCGATTCGAAAAGCCACAAAGCAGATTGCAAAAACTCCTGGAGGGGTTGTGTTACAGTGCACAGGATCCATCAATACCGATGAGCTTATACGCATTGTAGATGATAGAGCAGTTCGCAGCGTGGTTAGCACTGGGTTCGGTTTTGATGTGATTGCATTGGAAGAAAACGGTTCTCTCCTATTCGCACGAAGGTATAAAAAATGAGGCAACCCCCCACCAGAACGGGCGGAGGATTACCTCGATAAAACGGAAACATGAGTTTCCTCACTGTCAGTATATGCAATTCCCGAAAAAAATCAAGAGGGATTTTGTGATGAACGTTGAAATCACCATATAACACACGGACATGTTTTTGCCTTTTGTCCGAAAAAAGATGCGCGATATTTTCAAAAAGCCCTCTACTATACAACGGACATTTTCCTGCCGTTTTTTAAGTATCGGAGAAAAAATGTCCCCGCTTTCGAAAAAGCGGGGACATCACGATCTGCGAATATTGAGATTTGAGAGAACAGCAAGCACAGCCGCTGTCCGGACACACGGCGATTTTGGGAGTATCCCAAGCCCTTTGCATTTGGCATACAGCCCGATGCTCAGAAGGTATCCGATTATGAATCATTCAGTGCCGGGCGCTTGCTTTCTTCATGAACTCCAGATAAAGACTGTACAGCACGGCGCAGACGGGAACGCTGAACAGCATCCCTAAGATGCCGAATGCTTCGCCGCCGATCGTAACAGCCATCAACACCAACAGTCCGGGAAGTCCAACGGACTTGCCGACCACCTTGGGATAAATCAGGTTGCCCTCCACCTGCTGTAAAACGAGCAGAAAGAGAATGAACCACAGAGCCTTGCCGGGTTCTGCCAGCAGGATCAAAAACGCACCAAGACCGCCGCCGAGCCATGCGCCGAAAATCGGCACCAGCGCAGTAACAGCCACAAACGCCGAGACCGCACCGGCATACGGGATCCCAAGGATCAGCATTCCAAAGAAGCACAGAACGCCGATGATGACCGCTTCGGTAAGCTGACCGCTGACAAAATTTGTGAAGGTCTGGTTGGTCAGAGAGGCGATACTCAGCAGCCGCTGCGCCTTCTTTTGCGGAAGGACTGTCACAACGAGTTTTTTCAAATGTGCCGCGACGACTTCCTTCTTTGCAAGCAGATACAGTGCAAAGACAAAGCCCAAAAGAACATCCACCAAAACGGATAGGACAGAGGTTGCTGCGTCCCACGTTACGGTGAGGATGCCGCTTCCCTCATCGCTGATCAAGGCGGTGAGCTTCTCGATCAACAGGTCAGAGTCTATGGTGTATTCGGGCAGGACAATATTATATTTTGCGGCAAACTGGACAACGTCTGTCCACCACCGCCCGATTTCCTCCACATAGAGCGGAATGTTTTGGACAAACTCTTCGCCGGATTCCCGCAGGCTGGGGATCATCATAAACACCACGGCAAACAGAATTCCAAGGACAAGTACGGTGCTTGCTGTCAGGCACACAGGGCGGACCAGCTTTGCAGGAGCTTTGCGGCACACCTTGTTCCAGCAGCATTCCAACGGTCGAAGGACTACGTTGATCAAAAAAGCAATTGCGCCGCCGATCAGAAACGGAGTGAACAGTGCAAGCACCTTGCCGAGAAAATGCAAAACAGCATCAAGGTTTACCAGCGCCCATGCGAATACGATCAGCAGCACCAGTGTGCGGGTAATATAGCGAATGATCGTCTGCCACTTGCTTCCCTGCGGTGCGGGATCCTCGTTTCTGTCACTGGCTGTGTTTTGTGGTTTTTTCTCCATGTATTTCCTTTCCGTCGGTATGGGGAGTCCCGTCAAATCCGGAAGCACTTTTGCAGGGCTTTATACTCACCCAACGCCAAAATCGTAATGTCATCGGACAATATAGTGTCCGGCGTAACGGAAACATCCGTTTTTCCGGCTCGTTTGATGCCAAGAATGTTGATGCCAAACTTTCTGCGGACGTTCAGCTCACCAACGCTTTTCCCGATCCACGCCTCCGGCACCTGCACTTCAAAGATGGCGTGCTGCTCGTCGATCTCTATGTAGTCGAAAATATGGTCGGCAGTGAATCGGATCGCCGCCCATTTTGCCACCTGTTTTTCCGGGTAGACTATATGGTCTGCACCGTTGCGAAGCAGAAACTTTGCCTGCACATCACGCTCGGCACGGGATACCACGCATTTGGCACCCAGTTCCTTCAGCAGCGAGGTGGTTTCCAGCGAGTTCTGAAAATTACCGCTGATGGTCACAAAACAAACATCAAAATTTCCGATACCCAGCGAACGCAGAAACTCCGCATTGGTGCTGTCGCCGATCTGTGCGTTGGTGACAAACGGAAGCACATCGTTGACCCGTTCCTCATTGGTATCGACTGCCATGACCTGATGCCCCAGTTGAGAGAGCTGCATGGCGATATGCCGCCCGAAGCGGCCTGCTCCGATCAATAAAACATTTTTCATGGGATAGATGCTCCTTTACTTATCCAATCATGATTCTTTCCTGCGGCAGCTTTGCGTTGCCGCTTTTTTTGCTGGACACCGCCGCATAAATGAGCGTCAGCCCGCCGACCCTGCCCAGATACATCAGCGCGATCAATACCATTTGCGAGGGAATATGCAGCTGCGGCGTAATACCCAATGTCAGTCCGACCGTGCCTACCGCCGACGCTGCTTCATACAGGCAGGAGGACAGCGGGAGATCCTCGTATACGCTGATAAAAACGCCTCCGCCAAAGAACAGCGCAAGGTACATCGTCAGGACGGTTGCGGCGGTTTTAACGGCGCTGCAATCGACTCTGCGCCCAAAGAACTGGGCGCTGTCCCGCTGGCGGAAGGTCGCGGCAGCATTGGAAAGCAGAACTGCCAGCGTGGTGGTTTTCATGCCGCCTGCCGTAGACCCCGGAGAGCCGCCAATGAGCATCAGAAGGATCATCACGCCCAGCGATGCGCCGGACATGGCGGGTAGATCGACTGTGTTGAAGCCCGCCGTTCTCGGCGTGACCGATTGGAACAGGGCTGCCTGAACCCGCGCTCCGAGGGGAAGGGCATCAAAGTCCACAAAGAAGAAAAACAGCGCCGGAAGGACGATCAGCGTGAGTGTCGTAACGAGAATGACCTTACTTTGCATTCGATAACGATGAAACCGCCACTTGTTTTCAAAGATGTCATCCCACGTCAGAAATCCAATGCCGCCAATCACGATCAACAGCATGACCGTGATATTGATCACCGGATTTTGGACATAACCGGTAAGGGACGGATACAAATTATTGTTCGTTCCCAGAATGTCAAACCCTGCGTTGCAAAAGGCAGAGATGGAGTGAAATACCGCCATCCATATCCCGTGCCATCCGTAGTCCCGGCAAAACACCGGCAGCATGGCGAGCGCACCGATCAGTTCGATCAGAAATGTCCCCCGCAGGATGAACCGTGTCAGCCGGACGATCCCTCCGACCTTCGGCGCTGAGATGGCGTCCTGCATGGTGCTGCGCTGCATCAGAGAGATCCTTCGCCCGGACAGCAGCGCAAACGATGCCGCCACAGTGACAACACCGAGCCCGCCTATCTGAATCAGCGTCAGGATCACCGTCTGGCCAAAGACCGACCAATAGCTGCCGGTATCCTGCACCACAAGACCCGTCACACAAACAGCGGAGGTTGCGGTGAAAAGCGCTTCATGAAATGGCGTTACGCACCCGGCTGTTGTGGAAAGCGGCAGCATCAGCAGCAGCGCACCCAACAGAATGACCCCGGCAAAGCCCAATATGATAATTTGAAAAGACGAAAGGCGGCGCTTTCTGCAAACCATTTCTTCCGACATCATCCTCACCCCTTATGAATCGTGCGATTGCTTTATTGTTCGCAGGCCAAACAGACGCCACATTGCCTGACTGTGATGAAGGATACCCTGTACGCACTCAGATCGGAGACCGTGATCTCCAAATTCTGAGCGGTAAAGGAATCGCCCTTACTGGGGACTCTATTCAGCTGCTCCATGACCCAGCCGCCGACGGAAACACTGTCCGATTCCAGCTTGACGCCAAAGAATTCCATAAAATCCTCCAAGCTGACGGAGCAGTCCACGCGGTAGGTATTCTCGTCCAGCTTTTCAAAATCTTCTTCCACCTCGTCGTGTTCGTCCCAAATTTCACCGACCAGTTCTTCCAGAATATCCTCCATCGTAACAATACCAAGCGTGCCGCCAAAATCATCTACGACTACGGCGACATGGGACTTCTGATGCTGGAGCATTTTCAAAATATCCCGGATCTTCGTGTGCTGATAGACAAACAGCGGCTCCGTCATGATCTCCGCAATAGGCTGATCCGTCATCTTGCCGTTGATATAGAAGTCCTTCTGATGAAGAACGCCGACGATCTGATCGATGGTATCCCGGTAGACCAGTAGGCGGGAAAAGCGGGACTGCGTAAAGGCTCTGGCAATTTCCTCATGGCTTTCGCCGATGTCCACGGCCTCCAAGTCGATTCGATGGGTCAGAATTTCTGCCGCCGTCAGGTCACGGAACTCAAGGGCGTTGCGCAGCAGCTCGCCCTCGTTTTCGTCAATGCCGCCATCCTGCTCCACGTCCTGCATAAAAAGAAGCAACTCCTCGTGGGACATTTTTGCATCGTCATCTGTCTTGAAGAAGCGGGAAACCAGCTTTTTCCACAGGGAGAACAGGAAGTTCAGTGGCGTCAGCACCCATATCCAGAGCCGGATAAAGGGCGCACTGAACATGGCAAAGCGTTCCGGCGTGTCCTTTGCAATACTCTTGGGGGTGATCTCACCGAAAATCAAAACAACGATCGTTACGACGACCGTAGAAACCGTCGCACCGATGTCGCCGTAAAGTCCGACGAACAGAAGTGTGCCGATAGACGCCACCATGATATTGACGATATTGTTGCCGATCAGGATGGTGGAGATCAGCTTGTCATAATCTTCGGACAGCTTGAGCGCCAGCGCTGCCCGCTTGTTTCCGTTGTCCGCCAACACCTTGAGGCGGGTCTTATTCAGAGACGAGAATGCCGTTTCTGTGGCGCTGAAATAGGCGGACATGACGATGCAGGCCACCATTGCGAAAATGCTTCCAAAATAATTCATTTCAGACTCCTTTATGTTCTGTTCATACGATCATTTCATGCAAAAAGACACACCTATACCCGATACCGCAGCAAAGGGCGTAGATATGCCACATACGAACAGACCATATAAGAGCAGTTACCGTTATCGTCGCTACTGTCATTTTCCACGGATTTCTTTCTCCTTTTCGCTGTGTGCTTATATGATAGCATTTTTCCGGTGTAGATTCGGTAAAGAAACGAGTGCGGCGCAATCTCCTCCTGTGAGAAATCTTGAAGCGCTTCCGCTTATGCGATATAATAACTGCTGGCAGTTATTTATACCACTGGATTTAAGCCGTTTTTCTCCCGGGCTTCGCCCGAAACCGAAAAGCATGGCGTATGATACCGCAATAAATTTCAGGAGAAGCATGATGAAGAATCGACAGCGACAAAAGGATACTCTATTTTCGATCCTTATTTTTTGCAGTGCCTTTGCCGTCAATTTGCTGATTCAGAAGCTCTTTACCACGCAGACGCTGGTACCCATGATCTTTGTGTTCGGCGTGTTTTTGATCTCGCTGAAAACCCACGGGTATTGCTATGGCATCACTTCGGCAATTATCAGCGTATTTGCGGTGAATTTTGCCTTTACCTATCCCTATTATGTCTTCGACTTTTTCGTGGGGGAAAGCATCTTATCTGCCGTCATTATGCTGGCAGTTGCCGTTTTCACCAGCACGCTGAACAGCCGCATTCGGGATCAGGAAAAGCTGCGGACGGAGAATGAAAAAGAGCGAATGCGGGGCAATTTGCTGCGGGCGATTTCCCATGATCTGCGCACACCACTCACCTCTATATACGGGTCCTCCTCCACGCTGATCTCCAAGTATGATGCGCTGCCAAAGGAGCAGCAGCTCAAGCTGTTGGGAGAAATTCAGGAGGACAGCGAATGGCTCATCCGCATGGTTGAAAATCTTCTGTCGGTTACAAGGATCGACGGCGCGAAAGTGGAAGTCGTGAAGACACCCACGGTTCTGGATGAGCTGATCGACTCGGTTCTCATGAAGTTTTCCAAAAAGTATCCGAATCAGAAGGTCATCACACAGATACCGGAGGAATTTGTGGACATTCCCATGGATTCGCTCCTTATTGAACAGGTACTGCTGAATCTTCTGGAAAATGCCGTATTCCACGCAAAAGGCATGACGGAGCTGACGCTTTCCGTTTCTCTTGTGGGGGATAAGGCGGTATTTGAGGTTGCCGACAACGGCTGCGGCGTCCCGGAGGATGCGCTTCAAAAGATTTTCACCGGAAGTTATGAGAAGTCCGCCGCGCCGGTGGACGGAACCCGCAGCAATATGGGAATCGGACTATCCGTGTGCGCCGCCATCGTCAAGGCGCACGGCAGCGAGATTACTGCGGAAAATAGGAAGGGCGGCGGTGCGGTATTCCGCTTTGCTCTGGAAAGAGGGGGTGAGGACGATGGGCAATAACAAGTACAAAATTCTGATCGTAGAGGACGAGGCCAACATCCGAAGCTTTATCAAAGCCAATCTGGAAACCAGCGACTATCAGGTGCTCTGTGCGGAAACCTGCGAGCTTGGCATGATGATGTATGCCTCCCATCGTCCGGACCTCATCCTTTTGGATCTTGGTCTGCCGGATCGAGACGGTATGAGCTTGATTCAAGAAGTTCGGGAGACAGACACCGTGCCCATCATTGTGCTTTCCGCCCGTTCCAACGAGAGGGACAAGGTGGAGGCGTTGGATCTGGGGGCGAATGACTATATCACCAAGCCCTTTGGCACGGAGGAATTGCTGGCTCGTATCCGTGCCGTTCTCCGCAGCCATCGGCACAGCGAAGAGAAGGACAGCAGTCCCGGTGGGAAATTCCGCCTGCAGGATTTGCTGATCGATTACGATACACGGCAGGTTTTTGTAGGGAAAGAGGAGATCGACCTGACCCAGACGGAGTACAACATCATGGCATTTCTCTCCGTTCACGCCGGAAAGGTGCTGACGTATGCCGCCATCATCCGCGCGGTTTGGGGGTATTCGGACTATGGCAGCGTCAAGAAGCTGCAAGTCAATATGAAGAACATCCGCAAGAAAATGGGCGTGACGCCCGGCGAAAAGCGCTACATCATCAACGAGCTTGGCGTCGGATACCGTATGCTGGCGGAGGATGAGGCATAGCGCTGCCAAAGTTCTGCGCCGCTTGACAGGCGTGTACAATGCAAATGAGCTTTTTCCGTTTCTATCCCAAACGGAGAAGGCTCATTTTTGTTTGGAGGATCAAAAATGCCTTGTATCTCTCTGCGCCGGTGCGCAGGGCAGCTTGAATATTCTTGGTAATGTTGCAGCAGGCGATTTTCGCAACTGCGTACCGCCGGTTCCTCTACGCCATTTTTACGCCATTTCTGCGTGGGGATGCGTAGGGAAATAGGAACTTTTATGTTTTGACTTCATCCGAAAATGCCTGTCCTATCAAACCTTATCGGCATTTGTGCGTTTGCGGAGAGTTTCAGAAACAGGCTCGCTTTCGACAATACCTAATTTCATAGTTTTTCGCTCTCCTTATGCTTTAGAGGCGGCAGAGCCGCCAGTTTTACCGGATAGAGGCGCCCCGGCAGGCCGATGCCCACCGAGACGAAGCGTAAAATCGCCGGAAGGACAAGCTGTCAGGCGTGTTTACCCTTGCTCATTACTGACATTATCATACCATGTCGGCGGCAGATGCACAATAGGAAAAAGGCTCCGGCGGCGCAAAATCTCCTCCCCTTCGGCACAGACGGGGGCAGGAAAGCCCTGCGGCCCACACGGGCCGCAGGGCTTTCTCCCGATGAAGCTTAGTCCTTCTTATTCTTGCGCTTAGTGACAAGCAGCACCACCAGCACGATGATGCCCACGCCAGCCACAGCCAACACAACCCACAGGGCGGTCACGTTGCTGCTGTCGCCGGTGGCGGGGGTATCGGGCGTAGTGGGTTTCTCCGGCTGGGTGGGCTGGGAAGGCTCACCAGGGCTTGCCCGTCTTCTCATACCGCAGCAGGGAGATGTCCGCCCCCGGGCGGATGGTCTTGTCGGCGAAGTCGGTGGTATTGCTGTTCACCAGCTCTGCCACACCCGCCAGCTGTGCCGGGGTGGTCAGGGTGAACTCGGTATCCGTCCCGTTATACCACGAGAGATCCACTGCCCCGTCCCAGCGGGTGGTGGAGAAGTATTCCACCATGACCTGCTCTTCCGTTACGCCCTCCGGCAGGGTATCGGCGTAGCCGGAAGCCGTCTCGGTAAGGAGGATGGCCCGCTCATTGCCTTCGCCGTCCGTATAGTGGATGGTGGCAACGTCATAGCCTTCCCGCCGCTCTGCCTGCACCTGTCCGTCCAGAGCCGAGACCGGCATCACCAAACTCAGCACCATGCACAAAGCCAGCAGCAGCGCCGATACACACTTCCTGTGTTGCTTTATGTGCAGGTCCCTTCCTCTCTGAAAATTTTTATATGCAGCCCCACAGGGCATGATATACAGCTTCACGGCTTGGCCGGGTCATAGACGCAGCTGCGGACCGTGGCACCGGTGACCGGCACCTGCGCCACCGTCAGAGGGATGCGGTACAGGGTGTGCAGCAACTCTTCCGTCAGCATCTCCTCCACCGGGCCGCAGGCCGCCACCGTGCCGCCGTGGAGGGCCAGCACATGGGTGGCGAAGCGAAGGGCGTGCTCCGGATCATGGGTGGACAGCAGCACCGTGTAGCCCTGCTCCGTCAGGCGGCGCACCTGCTGCAGGAGCCGGAACTGGTTGCCGTAGTCCAGATTGGCGGCAGGCTCGTCCATCAGCAAGATCCTCGCCTGCTGGGCCAAGGCCCGTGCAATGAGGGCCAGCTGCCGCTCGCCGCCGGAGATGCGGCGGATGCCCCGGTCTGCCAGCGGGGCGATGCCCACCAGCTCCATCATGCGCTGCGCCGTCTCCAGCTGCTGCCGTCCCGGCTGCCGCAGAGGCTCCAGCCCTCCGGCGGCGCCCATAAGCACCGTGTCCCGGACGGTGTAGTCGAACAACGGCTGGCTGGACTGGGGGATATACGCCGCCAGATGGGCCAGCTCCCGCCGGGGCAGATGCCGCACGTCCCGCCCGCACAGGGAGATGCTCCCCTGATAGTGAGGCAGAAAGCCCAGCATACAGCGGAACAGGGTGCTCTTCCCCGCCCCGTTTGGCCCCAGCACTGCCACCAGCTGTCCGGGCTCGGCCCGGAAGCTGACATCCCGCAGCACCGGGTGAGTGCCGTAGGAAAAGGAGAGTCTCTCCACCTCAATGCTCATGCCGTCGCCCTCCCGTGATGATGAGATACAGAAACAGCGGCGCTCCCACGAAGGCCGTCAGGATACCCAGAGGCAGCTCACCGGTGGTCACCAGCCGAGCGATGTCATCCACCGCCAGCAGGAAAGCCGCTCCAAACAGGGCCGCCGCCGGGATCAGCCGCCGGTAGTCGTAGCCGAACAGCATACGACAGAAGTGGGGGATCACCAGACCCACCCAGCCGATCATGCCGGACACCGCCACACTGGCGGTGGTCAGCAGCGTGGCGCACAGGATCACCACCAGGCGCAGTACCCCCGTCCGCACGCCCATGGACTGGGCCTCCTCCTCCCCCACCGTCAGCAGGTTCATCCGCCAGCGCAGGAGAAACAGCGGCAGCAGTCCCACCGCCACCGGCAGCACCAGAAAGCGCACATCCTCGGCCTTGATGGAGCTGAGGCTGCCCATGAGCCAATAGGTGATGGCGGGCAGCTGCTGCTGGGTATCCGCCACCAGCTTGATAAAGGACGTCCCGGCGGAAAACAGGGAGGAGATCATCATACCCGCCAGGATCAGCGCCACCGTGGGGTCTGAGCGGGACAGACGGCTCACCAGCCACGCCGCTGCCACGGCCAGCAGACCGAAGCAGAAGGCGGACAGGGAGATGCCGAAATACCCGGCCCCCAGCAGGATAGCCAACGCTGCGCCGAAGCCTGCGCCGGTGGAGGCCCCCAGAATATCCGGCGACACCATGGGGTTGCGGAACATCCCCTGATAGGCCGTGCCGGAGACGGCCAGCGCTGCGCCCACCAGCGCCGCCGCCGCAATGCGGGGCAGGCGGATGGCAAACACCACCTTCTCGTCGCTGACGGACCAGTCCGCAGCGCCGCCGGTGAGCCTTGTCCACAGCATATGCAGGAGCTTGTCTACGGACAGGCCGTAGCGCCCCAACAGCATGGAGCCCAGCAGAAGCAGCAGGCACACCCCGCCCAGCAGGAGAAAGCGCCGCCGGTAGGTCCTCCCGGCCATCAGCTTCTCCATGGGTCAGTTCCCCGCCGCATTGGGGACGATGTAATAGGTGCCGGTCTTGGCATCGTAGTACACCTCCCCCCGCTTTTCCAGATCCGCCATATAGCCGTTATACCACCGGCGGCGCACCGTGGATACACACACAGGTACACCGCAGCGGCGATGCAGTCCGGCAGGGGCTTTTCGCCGCTTCGCATGATCTCCAGCAGCCGGGGCAGACGGGCGTTCATATGCCGCCGCTCTCCCAGCAGCTCCGCCAGCCACCAACCCAGTGAAAACACGGAAAACGCCAACAGCAGCAGGCAGATCACCACCGGGATCTCCATGGCGCTGGCTACTGCCCGCAGGATATTGTGAAACAAGGTGCTCATTTATTCGTCCCTCTCTTTTTTGAAATACAGCACCCGTGCGCCGCCGCCGGGTTCGCCGGTGATGCGACCCTTCTCGTCGTAGACGGGCATCAGATGGGCCGGAAGATCCTCGAAATAGTACCGGGGCCGGAACAGCTCGGACTTCGTAAAGGAGGGGAAGACCCCACGTCCTGATCCCGTGTATAGAACTGCACCGACCGTACGTCGTTCAGATGGATGCGGGTATACTCCAGCAGCTCGTCAATGTGGATGCCGTAGGCGGAATCCACCACCACCCGATAGTCTCCCTTTCCTGTAGGGCGGAAAAAAGTATAGGTCTCGTCGTACATGGTGAGGTTCTCCTGAAGTTCTGTCCAGTGGTACGTCCCCGCCTCCACATACTGGCTGCTGTCCATGCCGTAATAGCCTACCTTCACCGTCAGGGTGTCGGTGGCGATGCCGCTGGCCTCCGCCCTTCCCGGCAGCAGGCATACCGCCGTCAGGCAGACCAGCATCCACAGGGTCAGTCGCCGCAGGCGGATACTGCACTTCTTCCTCACAGGTTCTCCTCCCCGTATGGGGTCACGTCCGCAGGGTGGATCGGCTCAGCATCTCGGCCGCCTCCTCCGCCGACAGGTCATAGTGCCAGAACAGCCGGTAGTACTCCTGTGCCACAGCCGTCATGTCGTAGTCATACAGCTGGGGGTACAGCAGATTCCCCAGCCACCAGATGCCCAGCACCCGGTTCACCGACGGCGGGGAACTCATCCAGTCGTAGGGCAGGCCCGGTATCTCGTAGTACCGCCCCTGCTGCACGGCGGTGAGGCCTGCCCAGTCCCCTTCCGTCAGGGTATCGTAGGGGCCGCCGGAGGACAGCAGAATAACATCCGGCTCCACGGCGTATACCTCCTCCAGACTGACGGTGGTACCGCCGCCCCGGTTGGTAACTTCTTCCGGGATGATGGCGTTCACCGCTCCCACAAGGTCGATGACATCCGCCTGTACGGACCCGGCTGCGTTGCAGGCAAGGCCCGTGGAGCCGGTGCCGAAGAGCACCTTGAGTCGCTGAGACTCCGGGATTTTTGCGGCGTTGGTCTGGGCCATGGTGACAGTGCGGTCAATGAACTGCGCCAGTTCCTCCGCCTGCTCCTGCCGCCCCAGAATGTCCCCCAGCATCCGGTAGGCCGCCGCCATATCATCCAGATCCGCTTCGATGAAGATGGTGGGGATGCCCGTCTGCTTCTGAATGGTGTCCATGTCCTTGGCGATGCTGTCCTTGGCGTCGCCCAAGTCGATAATGAGCTGGGGCTGGGCGGCGATGAGGGACTCCATATTCAGGTTGGCCTTGCTGCCGTAGAACTGGCCGAAGGTGGGCAGATACCGCATCTCCTCCGGAAAATAGGACATCTGTGCCGTGCTGGGGCTGCTGCTGAGCCCCACCAGCAGGTCATAGGCCACCGGCATCAGGATCATCTGGGCTGTGGAGCCGCTGGGTGCAATGCGGGTGATCTCGACAGGGATCTCCACCTGCCGTCCGGCGGAGTCGGTGATCATCCGGGTCTCCACCCCCTTCAGGGGGTCGTAGCCCGTCTGCTTGCCGCCGCAGCCAACCAGCAGGCACAGGCACAGCGCCAGTACCAGCGATATCCACCGCTTTCCACTCGTTCTCTTCATTGCTTTTCCTCCGTTATCCTCATTTGCATATCACGCTCGCCGAAAAGAGCGCCGCACCATGGCGGCAGTCTTTTCTATCGTAAGTTTATTTTACCATCTGCCCCGGCAAAAGAAAATATCCTTTTCGCAAAGCAGAACATAATTCCGTATGGCGGAACGCCCTACGCATGATAGCCCAGCTCCCGGCTGAGACTCCCGGCGGCAGCGCAGACCATGTCCACCGCCTCCTCGAACTCCCCGGAGGCAACATGGCGAAACAGGCCCACCACCGTCAGGGTGTAGCGCATCTGCCCCTCCCGGTCGAACACCGGAGCCGACACGGACCGCAAGCCGATCTTGTACTCGCCGTTTTCGATGGCATATCCCCACTGGCGGATACGCTCCAGTTCCTCCGTCAGCGTCGCCAGGTCCACGATAGTATGGGGGGTAAAGGGATCCATGCCCTGGCCGTTCATCAGATAGCGCACCGTGGCATCCGGCAGCTGGGACAGCAGCAGTTTCCCCTGCGACGTGGCGTGAAGGGGCGTACGGCCGCCGATCTCCGATGCCACCTGGATCCCCGTGCCGCTGACCCGCTGGTCGATGACCACGATGTTGCTGCCCTCCACGCAGGAGAGCAGGGCCGTATACTGGGTCTGTTGGGCCAGCCGCTCCAAATGGGGACGGGCGCAGCGGGTGATCTCCCACGCAGCGGACACGCCGCAGCCCCACTCGAACAGCTTTGTCCCCAGATAGTACCGGCCATCCGACTCCTGCCGGATGCAGCCGTAGCTCCGCAGGGTGGCCAGCAGCGAGTGGATGGTGCTCTTGGGGTAGCCGGAGGCCTGACTCAGCGCCTGAAGGGTCATGGGAACCCGGCTCCGGTTCAGCAGCTCCAGCAGCTCCAGCGCCTTGCCCAGCGACCGCACGCTTCCTTTTTCCTGCGGCATCATACGTCCTCCTTTCGCAGGGGGATGGGCCGAAAGTCCGGCTTCCCCGGCAAGCTGCCGGGCAGCCCTCGCTCCATAGGCGGCGGTGGTGGCACCTCGTCGTCCCGCTCCCCGGCATAGAAGGCCCGGTTGTTCTCCACCAGCTCCGCCAGCGTCACCGGACGATAGCGGTTCACATCCACTCCGGCATTCAGCACACGAGGCAGCTGCCGCAGCAGCTCATAGTCCCGGCCCCGCCCGTGGTGGAGGTGTCCGTGGATCATGTAGCCCCGCTTGTGGTACAGCATGGGATAGTGGCACAGGAGGATGTGCGTCTCCCCATCGTCGATCTCGTTGAAGTCCGTCACCGTCTCGAACCAGCGGTACAGCCGCCCGGCGTCCTCATAGCCGGTGTCGTGGTTGCCACGGATCAGGTGCTTATGGCCCGACAGCCGCTCCAGCAGCTCTCCCGGCACCCGGCCGCCGTTCCAGCCGATGTCTCCCACCAGATAGACGGTGTCCTCCGGACCCACGGTGTCGTTCCAGTTTTTCACCAGTGCCTCGTCCATCTCCTCTACGGTGGCAAAGGGCCGGGAGGGAAGCAGCAGTGCATAGTGAACGTGCAGATCGGCGGTATAGTAGATCATGGTGCTCTCCCTTCTCCGGCGGATATTTTTCTCTATCATACCGTCTCCGCCGGTCTGCGTCAAGCGTTCATTCCGTATGGCGGAATTTTTCTACGTTTTTCCGGCCTTAGATTCCGCTATGCCGTCGAAATGACCAATTCCCCGGAAATGGACCAACGCAGCCCATCGGGAAAATTCTCCGTTTCCGGGCAGAAAAAAGAGCGCCCCGCAGGGCGCTCTTTTCAGTACGTTATGATAGGGATCGCTTACTCCTCCGTCTCGTCGGCAGGTTCTTCCGCAGGCATGTTCTCCTCCATGGATACGCTGTCGGCAGCGCCCTCCTCAGGCACCAGCTCCTCAGCGAAATGGCGGTAGGCGTTCAGGCCGGCGCCGGCGGGGATCAGCTTACCGATGATGACGTTCTCCTTCAGGCCCACCAGATGGTCCACCTTGCCCTTGATGGCGGCCTCGGTCAGAACCTTGGTAGTCTCCTGGAAGGAGGCAGCGGACAGGAAGGAATCCGTGGCAAGAGATGCCTTGGTGATACCCATCAGCAGCTGGGTATAGGTGGCCTCCTGCAGCGGCTCACCGGTCTCGGCGTTGACCTCACCGGCGGCGATGCGGGCCCGCACCTTGGCGTTCTCGTCCTCCACCTCCAGCACGTCGGCCATGGCGCCGGACAGCAGGCCGGTGGCGTCATTGGCGTCCTCCACACGGACCTTGCGCATCATCTGGCGGACAATGACCTCGATGTGCTTATCGTTGATGTCCACGCCCTGCTGACGGTACACCTTCAGGACCTCCTGAATGAGGTAGTTATGCACCGCCGAAGCGCCACGGATCCGCAGCACATCGTGGGGATTCAGTGCGCCGTCCTGCAGCTGGCGGCCCTTCTCGATGACCTCGCCATCCCGCACCTGCAGACCGGTGTGGGGCATGGAGTAGGTCCGGGTATCGCCGTCGTCGGCGGTGACGATGATGTTCAGCAGGCTGCCCTTGGTGGCATCCTCGAAGCGGACCTTACCGGCGATCTCCGACAGGGTGGCCATCTTCTTGGGCTTGCGGGCCTCGAACAGCTCCTCCACTCGGGGAAGACCCTGGGTGATGTCGCCGCCGGCCACGCCGCCGGTATGGAAGGTACGCATGGTCAGCTGGGTACCGGGCTCACCGATGGACTGTGCGGCGATGATGCCGACGGCCTCGCCGGGTCCCACCGGCTTGGAGGTGGCCAGGTTCATGCCGTAGCACTTGGCGCAGATACCGCTGTGGGCCTTGCAGGTCAGCACGGTGCGGATCTCGGCGGAGTGGATATCGAACTTCTCCAGCAGGGCGGCGTCGTCCTCGGTCATCATGTGATCCTTGGAGATCAGCACCTCGTCGGTGCCGGGCTTCAGGATGTCCCGCACCGGGAAGCGGCCCTTGACACGCTCGGAGAACTTCTCGATGACCTGACCGTTCTCGCTGATCTCGGACACCACGATGCCCTTGTCCACGCCGCAGTCATCCTCACGGATGATGACATCCTGGCACACGTCCACCATGCGGCGGGTCAGATAACCGGAGTCTGCGGTACGCAGAGCCGTATCGGCCAGACCCTTACGGGCGCCACGGGAGGAGGTGAAGTAGTCCAGCACGGACATACCCTCACGGAAGTTTGCCTTGATGGGGATCTCGATGGTCTTACCGGCGGTGTTGGCCATCAGGCCACGCATACCGGTCAGCTGACGGATCTGCTTCATGGAGCCACGGGCGCCGGAGTCGGCCATCATGAAGATGGGATTATACTTATCCAGACTGGCGGTCAGGGCGTCGGTAACGTCGTTGGTGGTCTTTTCCCACTCACGCACCACCAGCTTGTAGCGCTCCTCGTCGGTGATGAAGCCCATGTTGTACTGGTCCTCGATATCCACCACTCGCTGCTCCGTCTCGGCAATGAGGGAGTACTTCTTCTCAGGCACCGTCATATCCGCAATGGAGATGGTGATGGAGCCACGGGTGGAGTACTTATAGCCGGTGGCCTTAATGTTGTCCAGCACCTCGGCGGCGATGGTAAAGCCGTACTGCTTGATGGTGCGGTCCACGATTTTGCCCAGCAGCTTCTTGCCGCAGGTCTCGGTGATCTCGTAGTCGAAGAACTTATCGGAGGGCGTACCGTCCTCGTTGAAGCGCTTGACAAAGCCCAGATCTTGGGGGATGTTGCGGTTGAAGATGATCCGGCCGGGAGTCGCCCGCACCACATGGCGCAGCGTCTCGTCGCCCAGTTTCTTCTCCACCCGCACCCACACAGGCTGGTGGATGCCGATGATGTGCTCGTTGTAGGCCATCAGCACCTCGTCCTCATCCCGGTAGATGTTGAGGTGGTTCTGCTCCTTCTCCTCGTCGGTGAGCTCGTCATAGCTCTTACCGGCCAGTGCAAAGTCGATGCCCTCGGGCCAGAACTCGTCGTTGGTCATCTGGCACATACCGTTTTCAAACCGCTCGAAGGTCAGATAGTAGGAGCCCAGCACCATATCCTGCGTAGGCACGGTGACGGGGCCGCCGTCCTGCGGACGCAGCAGGTTGTTGGCCGACAGCATCAGCAGACGAGCCTCGGCCTGAGCCTCGGCGGACAGGGGGACGTGGATCGCCATCTGGTCGCCGTCGAAGTCGGCGTTGAAGGCGGTGCAGTTCAGGGGGTGCAGCTTCAGAGCACGGCCCTCCACCAGCACCGGCTCGAAGGCCTGAATGCCCAGACGGTGCAGCGTAGGCGCACGGTTGAGCATCACGGGGTGATCCTTGATGATCTCGTCCAGAGCGTCCCACACCTCGGTGCGGCCCTTATCCACCATCTTCTTGGCGGACTTGATGTTGTTGGCGGAGCCATCCTCCACCAGCTTCTTCATGATGAAGGGACGGAACAGCTCCACGGCCATCTCCTTGGGTACGCCGCACTGGTAGATCTTCAGTTCAGGGCCGACCACGATAACGCTTCGGCCGGAGTAATCCACACGCTTGCCCAGCAAGTTCTGGCGGAAGCGGCCCTGCTTGCCCTTGAGCATATCGCTCAGAGACTTGAGGGCACGGTTATTGGCGCCGGTGACGGGACGGCCACGGCGGCCGTTGTCGATGAGGGCGTCCACGGCCTCCTGCAGCATCCGCTTTTCGTTGCGGACGATGATGTCGGGGGCGTTGAGCTCCATCAGGCGCTTGAGGCGATTGTTGCGGTTGATGACCCGGCGATACAGGTCGTTGAGGTCAGAGGTAGCGAACCGGCCGCCGTCCAGCTGCACCATGGGGCGCAGCTCCGGGGGGATCACCGGCAGTACGTCGATGACCATCCACTCCGGCTTGTTGCCGGACAGGCGGAAGGCATCCACCACCTCCAGCCGCTTCACCACACGGGCCTTCTTCTGGCCGGAGACGGTTTTCAGCTCGGCATGGAGCTGCTGGCTCAGGCCCTCCAGATCCACCTGCTGCAAAAGCTTCTTCACAGCCTCGGCGCCCATACCGGCGTCGAAGTCATCCTCGTACTTCTCCCGCATATCCCGGTATTCCTTCTCGGAGAGGATCTGGTTCTTCACCAGCGGCGTCTCGCCGGGATCGGTGACAATATAGGCGGCGAAGTACAGCACCTTCTCCAGAATGCGGGGGCTGATGTCCAGCAGCAGGCCCATCCGGGAGGGGATACCCTTGAAGT